>Ga0233438_10005131_pt1 | contig 11151 bp, 6 predicted proteins | sample SI_123_September_FD_182720 | JGI IMG/M metagenome (GOLD analysis project Ga0233438, IMG submission 182720) | Seawater microbial communities from Saanich Inlet, British Columbia, Canada - SI_123_September2016_10_MG | ecosystem: Environmental > Aquatic > Marine > Inlet | place: Canada: British...
GCGGAAGTGAAACTAATAAATATATAATTTGTTATGACCAAAATTCTAATCGGTTCAATCGTTGGGAATTTAAAAGTGATGGTACCAATACTTTTTGGACAGGAAAGTGGAATCAAAGGGAAAATACTATGATTTGGAGCTATATAGATTTTTCAAGTACTGGCTTAAGTGGCGAAATTACAGAATCATTTAACTCAAATGATAATATTAACATTAATATAGTTATGAAAGATAAAAGTGGAGATAAACTTCTTCAAATATTCTTAAAATCAAAGAAAACATAATTCAATTGGCATATCTTCTTGTTTTAACTCTACTATTACTAATCCTCTTTAATAGATTAAAGCATATTACTTTTTACTTTAATTATTTACTAATTAAATATTACATTTAATTTAAAACAATATGAAATTTTTAGAAAAATACTACCCCTTATTATTAGCCTTTTTTAGCTTCCTTTATTCTGTATATCTTTGGTTTACAGGAAATGAGCTCGAAGGGATATACGTAGGCCTTTGGCCGATAACAATCTTGGGTTTTGCAATAGCATTTAGACAAAGGCGAAAAGATTCAAATTAATCATTATGAATAACAAATTAATGTTTATTATTGGATGTGTGATTTTTGTAATATATAATGTTTTTTACTTTAAAATTGTTTTGAGACAAAAATTCGGTAAAAAAAATAAAACCCCTAAACCTTAGGCATATCTTCTTCTTTTAGTTCTGTTATTTCTAATCCTCTTGAGTAGGTTAGAGATACGTTTAAACTTGAATGCCCCATTGCTCTTTGTAGATTGTGTAATGACCCTGTTCTTTTGAAGATTTCAATAGCTCCAGAGTGCCTAAAAGAATAGATTGTAGTATGTTTTCTTATCTCGGGGACTTCTTCTTAAACCTACTCCAAAGTATCTTAAAATAGTCCTCATTGAATATTAGAAAATCCTCCCTGAAATAGTTCGATTTTACTCCCCTCTGCTCCACTTTTTATTCCCAAGAATAATTTTTTATTCTTGGGAATAATTTTTTCTAAAAATAGCTAAATCTTGCCCAAAATAGTTCGATTTTACTCCCCTATTCTCCACAAATTATTCCTGAAAATAATTTTTTGTTTTTGGGAATAATTATTTCAAGTCAACTCAGACAACTTAGTATTGGATTTTTTAATGACTTTATATCATTAACTGTAAGTTATAATTTAAGTTTCAGATTTTGTGTTGTCTATAAACGTTTCGTTAATCAATATTCCTTTTTTAAAATTGAGAATTCTGTCTCTTGCATAAACAGAGGAATATCCTAAATTGATTTTTTCAAGCATATCACCCTCAGGAATTCTAATCTTGCCAGAGAACCAATCTGCAAAAACTTCGGTTTTATTTGGAAATAAATACTCGAGGTCTACTTTCTCATTACTTTTAATAAAGCCCATTAGAGAAACAAGAGAAAGTTTTTTATTTTTAATTTTCCAATTACCAATGTAACCTCTAACTAAAGCAGTAGATTTAAAAATAAAATGAAATGAAAGTAATATGTAACCTTTTATTTTTGTCATTTTAGAACCAATCAAATAAACAAAAAATGCGGCTATTGTTAATATCAATAAAATTATTCTTAATTCACCACTAAATTGCACAGTTTCAGCTGACATTGTAATGGGACCATAAAAAACACAAAACAAAAAAAGTGGAAAACCTAAAGCAAAGCAAACATCAAATATATTACTTCCTAAGGCATTAGATATTGCATCATTATAATTTCCATTTCTTGCATCTTTAATGGATAAAATTGTGTCAGGTATACTAGTTGCTGCTGATGCAAGTACTACTGCGATAAACATAATTGGTATATCTAAGCCACTAAATTCTAAATTTGTAAAAGGAAGATGATATTTATCTGTACTAATAATTTCGCAAGCTGCAACAAGCAGTAGGCAAGCAGCTCCAATTACCAGCATTGAAATTATAAGTAATATCCAGCCGTTTCTATTATTGATATTCTTTTCACCTATTATCAAACTTTCTAGATCCAATGTAAATAGAGATTTGAGAAAACTTTTTTTACGCTTTTCATTAAATTCGACTTCTTCTTCATCTGCATCCGTGACATCTAATTCCGAGGAGCTCATAGTAGATAGCATATAAATTACATATACAGCATAAGTGAAAATAAGAACAAGTCCATGCCACCAGTGCAATGATTTACCAGAAATTAGAAAAATAAGTATTGTTTCAGCTATTATTAAAGACAAACCATCTCTTAAAATTACTTTCTTAGAAACTCTAATTTCCGAAGCGATCTTAGTGCACAAAACTGAGAAAATTACAACTGCAGGTATTACCATCCCATTAAAAATTGCACTGCCAGCTGTAGTTCCAATACCACCAGAAAAACCATCGGAGTCTTTTAAATATATAAGAAAGAAAATAGTTGTAAATAGTTCAGGCATTGAACTTGCAATAGCATTGATAGTTGCACCTCTTACCCCGTCGGAAAGATTTCTGCCAATATATTCTGATGATACTTCAAATCCATCGGTGGCTTTCCATATTGTAATGCAACAAAAAAGTATGATAATTAAAGAAATTAGGACACCCATTTTTGAAAATATTTTTAATTGAAAATTAATTCAACACTTCGGTTTGAAACTCTCTCAAGTGAATTTGAATCATTATTTAAAAGTGTAATTAAAAAGATCATAAAAATTTATCAAAAAAAATTCCAAAAATTATTTTTATGGATATGGACGGTATAGTTTCTTCAGACTTCGTAAAGTTATAAAAATTGTCGGTTAAAATAATAAAGCCCCAACAGCGTATAATGCCAAACCAATTAGAATACAAGTCTTGTAAGAATATTTTCTCATTAACATTGCGGCAGGTAAGGCCATACAAAAATAACCACCATAAAATGCCATTTGTACCCATGCAGCCTGAGAGTTTGAAAGCTCCAACACCTTTTTGAAAGCTTGCACCATGGGGTCAGTAACCGCATTAGCAAAGCCCCACAATACAAATAATGAAGTAACTAGAATAAATGGGACGAGCACTTTCTTAGAAACAACTGGTGGTTTTACGAATTTATTCATTCAGACAAGTTTTATTAATTTATAATTTATTTTTGATTTAGTTAGTATCGATTCTACATAAATAGACTATTGATTATCATTAGTTAAAGAAAAGGGTTTGGATGAAATAGAATTCCCAAAGTCCTTATTTGGTGTGGCATCCATTTTAAAATATAAGGTACCTCCCTTTTGAATTTCATTATAGTCAATCCATGTATTGTTGTATGTGGTATTATTTAACCTCATTGATTGAATAAAATGATTCTTATCCTTATTATTCTCTGCTTCAATTGTAAATGTATTTCCATTTTGCAAATGCATTGTTACTTTATCAAAAAGTGGGCTCCCTATCACATATTCTGGTACACCTGGCGTTACGGGATAAAAACCTAAAGCACTAAATACATACCAGGCTGAGGTCTGTCCATTATCTTCATCCCCACAATAACCATCAGGTGTAGCGGTGTATAGTTTATCCATAACCATTCTTACCTTTTCTTGTGCTTTCCAAGGTTGATTTGCATAATTGTACAGATAAATCATATGTTGTATTGGCTGGTTTCCGTGTGCATAATTTCCCATATTTACAATCTGCATTTCTCTAATTTCATGAATGGTAAATCCATAATAAGAATCATCAAACTTTGGAGGCATTGTAAATACGTTATCTAACATTTTGGTGAAGTCATCATTCCCCCCCATTAGGTTTATGAGCCCTTGAATGTCGTGGAATACAGACCATGAATAATGCAAGCTATTTCCTTCCGTAAATGCATCGCCCCATTTTAAGGGGTTAAAAGGAGATTGAAATGTTCCATCCACGTTTTTTCCTCTCATCCATTTTGTTTCTGGATCATAAAGGTTTTCATAATTTTTTGATTGTTTGTAGAACCGTTTCGATAGTTCCGGTTTATTCAGCTTTTCTGCCATTGCTGCTATTGTAAAATCAGCGTATGCGTATTCTAGGGTGCGCGCTGCATTTTCATTAATTCCAACATCATATGGAACATAACCTAGCTTATTATAATAATCAACCCCTTCTCTTCCTACTGATTTCACTGGTCGTCCCTCGTTTACATTGGCACTTTTTAATACAGCCTCCAGCAGTGTAGCTACATCTTTTTCGTTCACATTTCCTTTAAGAAACGCATCTGCAATAATAGGGGCTGAATTTGATCCAATCATACAATCGCGATGACCAGGGCTTGCCCATTCTGGTAACCAACCAGATTCTTTATAGGTGTTTGCCAACCCTTCCATTATTTGCTTGTTCAACTCTGGATACATTAAATTAAAAAATGGAAATACAGCCCTAAATGTGTCCCAAAAGCCATTATCTGTAAACATATACCCTGGAAGCACTTGCCCATTGTAAGGACTGTAATGAACAGTTTCTTCGTTCTTGTTTATTTCATAAAATTTTCTTGGAAACAACAAAAGGCGATAAAGGCAGGAGTAAAAGGTCCGAATGTTATCCAAGTTATCGTCCTCAACGATCAATCTTTGAAATTCATTTTCCCAAGAGGCTTTAGTTTCTTTCTTGACAGTTTCAAAGGATTTATTTCCTATCTCACGTGAGAGATTAAGCTCTGCCTGTTCTAAACTAATAAAAGATGATGCGACCTTAACATGAACTTCTTCACCTAATTTAGTTTCAAAACCAATGACAGCCCCTACGTGATCTCCTTCGCTGTAAGTTGAATTTTCTTTTAATTTCCAATTGTCTTTCCAAGTATGTTTCCATTTAAAATCTTTATCAAAAACCGCCACAAAATAGTTGTGGAAGTTTTCTGGGACACCATCATTATTATTTCTACAATAGCCAATAATTTTTCTTTCCTCTGGTATAATTTTTACCATTGAACCCATATTAAAAGCGTCTAAAATAATGTATGAAGATTTATTTTCTGGGAAAGTAAATTTAAATACAGCTGCTCTTTCAGTAGGCGTAATTTCTGCAGTTACATCATAGTCTGCTAAGTAAGTTTCATAATGATATGGTTTGGCATCCTCTGCCTTGTGGGAAAACCAAGAAGCTCTTTCATCTTCGTTATATTTTAGATCCCCCGTAACCGCCATTAGTGAAAACGAAGCATAGTCGTTGATCCATGGACTAGGCTGATGGGTCTGTTTTATTCCTCTTATTTTATTGTCGTCGTATTTATAAGCCCATCCATCTCCCATTTCTGCAGTTTGGGGAGTCCAGAAATTCATTCCCCAAGGAGTAGCAATTGCTGGGTAGGTGTTTCCATTTGAAAGACTAAATTTAGAGTCTGTACCCATTAGAGGATTAACCAAATCAACTAAGCTTGAGGTTTGTGCATTTGCTATATATGAAAGGTAAAGCATAGAAAATGTAAAAAATGTTTTTAGCATATTTTTTGTTTATGTGTATGTCTCAAATTTAGTTTGAAGAATTCTTTTAATGCAATTTACAGATTTATTGTTGTTTATAAATATGAGTTTAATACTTTGAATGAAAAAGGGTGGCATTTAAATTGCTTCGAAATGAACTTATTAGTTCAAAAAACTAATCTTTCCTGTTTCAAGCTATCTTTTCAAAGAAGCTAAAATTATTTCCTCCATAACTTTGTAACCCTCCAAATTTGGATGAACCAAATCATTAGCTGCGGTATACTCAGGCACTTTTAATCCACCATCAGCATCTACCATTGCAGCATAGTAGTCAACATATGTTAGCCCATTTTCTTTGCAGTAGCTTTTTAAAATTGTATTTAATTTAACAATTTTTGATGCTGGTTCTAGCCCAGGGGACCATAGGAAATCAATCGCTGGTAGTGTTGAACATATGTAAACAGCAATGTTATTGGTCATAGCAATCTCAGCCATTGAAAATATATTTTCAGCTGTATTTTCAATACTTATTAAACCCGTATTCCCTGCGATATCATTTGTTCCGGCCATAATTACAACAGCCTTTGGATTCAAATTAATAACATCAGCTCTAAATCGAACAAGCATTTGTGGTGATGTTTGACCTCCAATGCCACTATTAACAAATGGATTATCGCTAAAAAAACGTGCATTAAAATGACTCCAACCCTGTGTGATTGAATTGCCCATAAACACTACCCGGTTTGGGTCAGCAATTTTTTTTAATTTTTTATTACGATCCTTATAAAACTTCATATTTGCCCAATCCATTAATGTTCCGCCCCCAGCAATTGCTATTTCAGGGGCTGACATTAGGTCATCATATTTGCCAGCTTGAATCAATTCTTGCGCATTCATGACTAGTGTAAGTAGTGTAAATACTGAAGTTATAATTATTTTAGTTGTTCTCATTTTTTTGATTTTGAATGAATCCATTTTAAGAAATTCGGTTCGGCAAATGCATTATTCCAACTGTCATGACCAACATTTTCATATAAAGTCATGTTGGGGCTACCACCCGATGCTATAATGGCCTTTGCCATTTTTAAAGAATGCTTTGGCTGAACCACTTTATCATCAGAACCATGAAAAACCCATACAGAAACTTTAGTTGCATATCGTTTTGCAAATGCTGCAATTCCATTTCCACAAATAGGAGTAGCAGCGGCAAACATATCAGGTCTTCTGTACAATATCTCAAAAGTTCCCATACCACCCATAGAAAGTCCACTTACATATACTTTACGATTATTGACCTGTTTTCTTTCAATAAACGTATCCATCAATTTTATTACAAGTCCAAGACTTTTATTTGGTTTAGTTGTTCTCTTTTCAAAATTATTGTTCCATTCATTGTCCGAAGATAAACTTGGCCAACGGTCATCACTTGGGCATTGAGGTAAGATTACCCAAGATTTATACTGTTCTCTGTTTTCTTTTTTTAGAAAAAGGTTATCTACATACGTTAATTGAGAGGAATTATCAGAACCTCTTTCACCAGCACCATGCAAAAATAAATGGACAGGATATTGCTTATTTGGATCGTAATCTAAAGGTATAAGCAATCTATAGTTAAGTGTATCCGTTTCACTTACAAAAATCAGATCCTCAAATAAATTCAGATCTTGAGCATATAGATTACTTGTTAATTGTATTAAAATTAAAAATGTGATTTTCTTCATTTATGTAGTATTCCCTTAGTAGTTTCATTTTATAATACTTAACAAAAAAACAAAACCCTTAGTTTTTGGCTACAACGTGTACGTTTCATTACGAAAATGGGCTTTTTAAACGTTGTGGTTTAATACAATTTTGATTTTGGGCGGTATATATCTTCCTTTCCAAAATCTTTATTCGGATTGGGGCCCATTTTAAATTCGATTTCTCCTCCTTTGGTTATATCTTTATGAGTAATGTATGCGTTTTTGTAATCAACCCCATTAAGTTTTACACTTTGGATATAAATATTCTTCTGAGAATTGTTCACGGTTTTTACAGTAAATGATTTATTATTACCCAACTCTATCTTTGCGTTATCAAAAACGGGGCTTCCAAAAACATACACGCCATTTGAAGGGTTCACAGGATAAAAACCAAGGCTAGATAATATATACCAAGATGACATTTGACCACAATCCTCATTTCCAGCTAACCCATCAGGATTATCTGTGTAGAGCTCATTAATGATGTACCTTACATTTTCAGGTATTTTATATTGGGCGCCAGCGTAAGCGTACATATAAGTTGTATGGTGGCTAGGTTCATTTCCATGAGCGTATTGCCCTATTAGCCCTGTTATATCCATTGAAGAACCCTTTTCTAGCTCAGATGACATGCTAAATAGTCTGTCTAACTTATTAATGAAGGGTTTGTCTCCTCCTAACAAATCAATTAAACCTTCGGGGTCTTGAGGGACTAACCACAAATATTGCCAAGCGTTTCCTTCACAATAATCATTTATCCTGTGCTGAGCTGAAACTGGATCAAAGGGAGTCCTCCAACTACCATCTAAAAACTTACCTCTCATAAAACCTGTTTCACTGTCAAAATAGCTTTTATAAGCTTTAGATCTATCCATGAAATAATGATAATCATCCATCTTATTTAACTTTTTAGCAAGTTGTGCTATCGCCCAATCGCTTATCGCATATTCCATCGAACTAGCAATAGACTCAACCATTAAATCTGAGGGTATGTATCCATACTTCATCAGTTCTTTTACCCCAGGCTCAAAATCACCAGTTGCACTAATTTTTGCAGCCTCATAGACCTTTTCATCGTCACCCTTATATATTCCCTTCAAAACCGCATCGACTACAACAGGTACAGCGCTATAGCCAGGCATGGTATTGGTTTCATTTCCTCTTAAATGCCAAACGGGTAGTTTGCCTTGGTGTTCATATATTTTAACCATTGATTCTACCATATCACTAACCTTATCACTATGGACTAGGGTGTATAATGGGTGAGCAGCTCTATATGTATCCCAGAGTGAAAACAATGTATAGTTTGTAAAAGAAGTATCATTGTAAACTTTCTTGTCTGTTCCACGATAATCTCCGTTCACATCATTATAAATGTTAGGTGCAATCATACTGTGATACATTGCTGTGTAGAATATTTTTTTCTTTTTTGGGTCAGTTGTTTCAATTTTAATTTTAGATAGCTCATTATTCCACTTAGCTTTTGCGTTTCGATGAACCTTATCAAAATCCCAATCGGGTATCTCATGTAGCAGGTTTTCTAAACCATTCTTCATGCTCACATTTGAAACACCCATCTTAACATAAACCGTTTCGCCTTTAACAGTGGGAAACTCTAAAAATCCTTTTACATACTTGCCTTTGGTCTCATTTTTTTTAATTTTTCTACCCCCATCATATAAAATAAATTCTTTTACTGGTTTAGAAATAATTAAGGAAAAGAATTCTCGTTGGTCAGAAGCCCATCCTTTTGAAAATCTGTAACCTTCAAATAAAGTGTCGTTCACTTTTCTTAAATACGTTTCCGTAGGACGGTCTGCACTTCCTTCACCTAAATCAATAATAACCCTAGAGCTTTCAGATTTGGGGAATGAGTATTTATGTAAGCCTGATCTTTCTGTAGCAGTTAGATCTACCGTTATCCCATATCGGTCAAGGAAAACACTGTAAAATCCTGGAGATACTTTTTCTTTGTCTTTAGAGTATAAAGAGGAATACCCTTTCATGTGATTGTTTTGTGTTCCTGCATTAATTTTTAATTCTCCATTTGCAGGCATTATGGTTAATTCTCCCAAATCAGACATCCCTGTGCCGCTTACATTTAAATGGCAAAATCCTTTTACAATGCTGTCAGAGTAATGGTATGATGAGGACCAATCCCATCCTTTGTTAAAATTAGTTGGTCCAACTTGAACACCACCAAAAGGCACGTTTGCACCTACGAATACGTGTCCATGACCCCCAGACCCAATAAAAGGATCAACAAATCTTACTAAGTCTTGCTTTTTATCATTTTGAATTTTAAACCCAATTAGAAGGACACTAACAAGTGTTAAACAGATTAATACTTTATATTTTTTCATTTATGATTGTGCTTAGTTTGAAAGTTTTGTTTTTGTTTTAATAGATTCATCATCAATCCTTTGATTGAACATAATTTTTCCACCATTAGATATTTGTTCTAAATCAATCCAATTGCTATTGTGGTTTAAATTATTAATGCTAACTGATTTTACGTAATCAAATTCACTTTTACATTTTAAAATTTCCAAAGTGTTATTTTGTAGTGCTATTTTGATTTTATCAAACCGCGGAAGATTAATTGTAAAACCTCCAACTCCTGGAATAAATGGATAAAGGCCAATAGATGAAAATACATACCATGCGCCCATGGTACCTAAGTCGTCATTCCCAGGCAATCCGGAAGATGAACTATTGTACATCGTATCTAAAATTCTGTTGACAGTTAATGATGTCTTTTTTGGTGCGTTTGTCCAGTTATAGACCCATGGGACATGAAAATCAGGCTCATTTCCGCTTGCAAACCATTTGTCTTCATATCTTGCGTCTAGCCTTTCAAACAAACTATCTAATCGTTTTTCAGCAAAATTTTTACCTCCGATGGTTTGAATAAGACCATCAATATCAAACGGTACCATCCAAAAATAATTTACATAAGTCCCTTCTCTCCAATCGTGATTGATATCTTTCCATTTGCCATTCGGATATCTAGAGTTCAGCCACTTTATTTTTGGATTATAAATATTTTTCCAATTAAATGATCTTGATAAAAATGTTTTATAATCATTCTCAAAACCTAATGCATTTTTTGAAAACATTGCAATCGCAAAATCTGAGGCGTTGTATTCTAATGACATCGACGCAAAAGTATGCCCATCTCTTATATACTCATGAAGATATGGTCTTATCTCTTGATTTTGAGATCTCAAGCGAGGTATTGTAGCACCTAACTTCATATACCTAAATGCTTTTTTATGATCAAATTCCTTTGCGCCAAATGCATATGAGCTTGCAATTAATATCGGAGTAGGGTCACCCTGCATTATGCCAGTTTCAATATTTGCTAGAATCCATCTACCGTAGCCGCCCGCTTGTTCGGCAAAATCAACTAGGGATTGCATCATATCACTACTTTTTTTAGGAAATAACCAAGCCAATAGTTGGCCTTGAGTTCTGTAGGTATCCCAAACACTAAAAGAGCTGTATTGTTCACAATCCTTTTGGACTTTTTTTACTTTGAAGTCAGCACCCATATATTCTCCATTTACATCACTAACAATATTGGGATGGATTAAGCTTCTGTATAAGCTCGAATAAAACTGTATCTTTTTGTCTCTGTTTGCTGACTCTACTTGAATTTTATTAAGCGCTTTATTCCAAGCTATTTGATTTTCATTCAAGTATGAATCAAAATCAAATCCTAGACAATCTGATTTCATGTTCAGCTTCGCATTCTCAACGGACACATATGAAATGGATATCTTATAATTAACGTATTTTTCATTTTTGGTGTCAAACACAAAAGATGCACCAGAATTTTTTCCACTAGCTTTAAATTTGTTGGATACATTATCATTTTCCCACGTAAATTGCTTTACTGCCGGTCTGTCAAATTCGACATAAAAATATATTTTATAGTTTGTCTCTGTGCCACAAAAATCTCCACCAATTGCAAAGCCCTCGGCTGTTT
>Ga0233438_10005134_pt1 | contig 11146 bp, 14 predicted proteins | sample SI_123_September_FD_182720 | JGI IMG/M metagenome (GOLD analysis project Ga0233438, IMG submission 182720) | Seawater microbial communities from Saanich Inlet, British Columbia, Canada - SI_123_September2016_10_MG | ecosystem: Environmental > Aquatic > Marine > Inlet | place: Canada: British...
GTTCCTGGAGCGATTCCAGCTGCTGGCAGACCTTCGCCTTGGTCTACTACGTAGTTACAGAGTGTGCAAATGAATTTCATTGTCCTGTCCTCCGGTTCAAATCGATCAAATGTACCTTTATGTCCATAATAAATCTTTTTTCGGCCCTGTCAATGTCCGAATAGCCCGTTTCGTGGTATTCTGAATATAAAGGTACATTTGTTTACAATAGGTGCCAGCATGATTTCTCAAACCGCCGAATATGCTCTGAGGGCTATGGTTTTTTTGGCCATGCGCGACTCTGCCGCGACCGGTCAGGAAATCGCTCAGACAACTAAGGTGCCTCCAGGCTACCTGAGCAAGCTCATGCAGCAGCTGGTTAAGGCCAAGCTGGTTAACTCACAGCGTGGCATAGGGGGCGGATTTGTTCTGTCCAGGGCCGCTACAGAGATCTCAATACTTGATGTAATCAACGCTGTTGACCCCATAGAAAGGATCAAGACTTGTCCGCTGGGAATTTCGTCGCATGGCTTTAATTTATGTCCACTGCACAAGAGGCTGTCGGACGCAACAGCGCACGTTGAAGCCGCCTTTGCAGCAACGAATCTGAGCGAACTGGTCGAAGAATCGCGGAGCCCACTTTGGGCGAACGTACCACTGACGCCCCATGAGGCGTGCGGCAATAAGAGCTAGCGAAATAAAGGTGTCAAACATGACACATGATCTTGATCTGCCTAAACAATCACCGCCAATCAGTCTTGAGCGTGAATTGCAGCTTGTCCTCCTCCTCATGACCTACCTGGCAAGTGGCTTACTCTTCCTGGTCCTTCCAGGAACATTCCTGGGCGTTTGGAACCTGTTTGCCATAAGCGAGGCCCACTCTGCTACATCAGTATCTGCGTCCTGGATTCAAGCGCATGGGCATGCCCAGATCTTTGGCTGGATTGGTACTTTTATTCTTGGTATTGGGTTTTACTCGATACCAAATCTGCGGCGTGTTTCCGCATGGTCCTGGTGGGATGGATGGTTGATTTGGTCGCTTTGGACAGTTGGAGCGGCGTTGCGTTGGTTGACTAATGTCTACGGCTGGAATTGGCAAGTAATGCTTCCTTTGTCGGCTGCGCTGGAGTTAGCTGCTGTCGTCATTTTTCTTGTTCGGTCCACTCAAGGGCACCGTATGCAGCGAAGACAAAAAGATAGTATCGAAGCATGGGCAATATTAGTGATAGGCGGCACTATTGGTTTGCTGTCCACAATGGCTATGAATCTCTATGAATGCATCAGTCTTTCTCAGATAGGCGCCTCTTCTGCGTTTCCGGCGAGCTTTAACAGCAGCTTCCTGGTTCTCTCCATTTGGTCTTTTCCTGTTTTGATTGCCTGGGGCTTCACCGCTCATTGGATGCCAGTGTTCATGGGATTAAGGCCCTTGCGCTCAAAATTGATGCTGGCGGGTTTCGTCACTAACATTATTGGAGTCTGTGCAGCAATCGTGCAGGCATTCCAAGTCAGTGCGATAGTTCTTTTTGTCAGCGCCGTGCTGATAATCACTGCCTTGAGGATGTTTGAACCATCCGAGAAACCACCAAAGACCCAAGGCGTCCATCGATCTTTTCCTGTATTCATGCGCGCCGCTTATGCCTGGCTATTGGCGGCTAGCGCGCTCGCCATATGGGCCGCCTTTGAGCCAGCGGCGGCAGGCATTGGAGGAGCCGGCCGCCATGCTATTACGGTTGGCTACTTAATGACGATGGTGTTTAGTGTGGCACCACGGATGATGCCTGCCTTCTTGGGCAGAAAGAAGCTATTTAGTGAAAGCCTCATGTTTATTGCGTTGGTGTTTGTAAACGTAGGCTGTTTTCTTCGCGTCTCTTCAGAAATACTTGCATACCAGCAAATCGCGCAATGGGCCTGGATTGTGTTACCGGTATCTGCAACCCTGGAGCTGACCGGGGTTGTAATTTTCTCAATCAATATGATTGGGACCTTCCGGCAACCGCCATTACTTGGGCCGCAATCGAGATGCGCTCCTGCTACGCAAAGTTGACCCGGAGGTGGTTAGAAAGATTGAGCAGCAGAGATTCAATCTGGGCGCAATAGAGAAAAGGGCAGGAACATTAGTCCCTGCCCAGAGTCTGCCGATGCTGAAGCTAGTTCTTCACCGACGACAATCGAGTCTTCTTGCCAGTCGCTGTGACAGGTTCACTTGAGGATTCAGAAGGTTTCCGACCACAGAGATGAAAGCTTGTCAGTTAAACGCCGGTTTGGTTATCTCGATTTTTGTGCCATTCACCTCTTTATTGAAGGTGGATAGTGACAATCTTCCGTGAACCACAACTTCGCGGCCTTTGGTGATGGTCTTCAAAACACGGTCGCCAAGTCCGTTCCAGGCGTCAACATCGAACCAGAGTGTTTTGTGCGTGTTAGTGCCGTCTCAGAGGACGCGACTTTCGGATGCCCAATGGACGCGCTGGCGCGCCCCTGACGGGGGCTGCCATTGGAAGCAGCTGGAAGTTGTGTCAGTCTCCGCACGTTAAGACATGCACGGGAGAAACATGAATAGTGACGTTGCATTTGATTCCAGCATCGGTTGTCTGGTGGTATGAAGCATCGACAAAATCTAAATCGCGTGAAAAACGGCTCGGGCGACGAGCAATTATCTTGCGCAAAGAGTTGCCGCCTTTGAAACACGTGTGATCGAGCATTCCGCATTGCCGCAGTTCTTCCAATAGGTAGACGGATAAAACGTCCAGGCGCACGAGGGCGGGATCGCCGATCCCGGATGAGTGAATGATTCTAGTGAGCACCGTATCTGATATCATTCGGTCTGTTCCTCGACATTAGGCTTGCGACAAAATCCTGGTGCGTTAACGATGAGCCGCCATTTTCTTGAATACTTCGACTTGGAAGTCCCTGGTATCCTCATCGAGAAGAGGTAAGTTTTGACGCCAGACGACATTCTTAGGAGCAAGTCTGTCTGTGCATTGGTCAGTGGATAGTCAAATTGTTCGAGAAGAAAACCGACTTTCTTGATCAAAGATTTGGATGAGTAGCCGCTTAATAGCTCAATGATTCGGTCGATGTCAGCGCGCTTCTTGCCTCGTTCGAGGATGTCTACGAGATCGGAAATACCGCCTGCGAGATCGGGTCTATCTATGCAGTCGATGAGAGTTCTTTCCAGGGTTGCGACCTTTACTGAGGGACCTCTGCTGAGTGCCTGGAAGCCCAAATAATTTGTCGCAGCAACTTTCACCAATTGCACGTTCAAGCTGCCTATAGTGCGCGTTCCGCTCCGTTCTGTGTTGGCAATAATCACTGAGTTGAAAACTTGTAAGCTTAGCCCATGCTGCTCTGCTGCTGAACCGTATGCGATGAAGCCGTCGGGAAATGCCTGGCACGCTAATACAAATTTGTCGCCCATCGGAAATGGATCTAGTCCGGTTTTCGCCGGAAGCAGCTGGTACTGCCAAGACGATGTATATATGATCGTTTCTGACGGATGGCTCGCGGCGAGTAAACCAAGAATCCTAAGCGACGACAATAAAGGTAAGGAGAAAGCCGACTTCGTCGTCGGTCGACAAAGGTTTAAGGCAGACTTAATTCCCCCGAGGTTGCTGACTGACACATTTTTTTCGGAACAACAATCTGAGAAAGAGCGGCTGGAGTCAGAGGCATTATCAATAACACAGACGCTTGAGGAATTACGAGACGAACATACAGGCGAAAACGGACTTCTCGCCGCAGTCGCTGACGATGGCAAAATTAGTAAGGCCGCCATCACAGATCGACTCAAGGAAATCAAGAATGATCGCGATGCTGTCGATGAGAAAAAGATGATCGACCAGTATCTCAGCCTTTTAGAACTAGAAGCGATTGCCAACAAGAAAGCAAAGGAAGCTCAAAAGGTCCTCGACGGAAAAGTTGCCGCACGTTACGGAAAATTGACGGAAAACGAAATCAAGTCATTAGTTACTAACTCAAACTAAACAACTTTTCGAAGGAGAGGACCGACGCTATTGGTTCTCTCCTTCTTGTCTAAGGAGAATAACGATGGAAAAGCTCAACTTCAAAATGCAGCTGCCTTTGGCAATGCAGCATTCACCAGGCTCGACAGAGCTGAAGCGCTGTACGAAGAACTTGTCGAACGACTCTATGCACTTGGCGAAGACGTCGCAAATCGCATCGAGTCGCCGGAACGAGTCGCAGACGCACTCATCAAAGCAGCACAGGAGCACGTCGGACGACGCAACGGTCATCGCCTTGCAGAGAAAGCGCTCATAACGGCATATCGCATTGTGACGAAGATTGCTCCCGCCGACAATGCGCGATTGATCACTATTTATAAACTTCTCGGTCACGTATGTTGCAGGCAAGGCAAGCATCGCGAAGCGATGAAGTACAACGCGCTTGCTCTTCTGCTGCAAGTGAACCCACAACCAATCTCTCTTCGGAGCGGGCAGTAATGCCCGCTCTTCTCGCGCTTATAAGCGCAAAAACGAGGAGCTAAATATGGCTACCATGGACTTTGAAGCTTGCTATAAAGCTCTAGAACTGCCGTTCGGTGCTAGTCTCAAGGAAATCAATGAGCGTTGGCGGAAGCTGTCTCGTGTTCATCATCCCGATCACCACATGAGAGATCCGAAAGCATATCGGCAAGCCCTGGAGAAACAAAAACAACTCAACAATGCGCGTGACGTGCTCAAGAAATGGTTTGATGCAAATCCACATTCTTCGCCACCTAAGGCGCCGAGCGGCTCTGCGCAGTCTGATACGCGAAGTGGTTCTGCCGCATCGAATGCCGGTTACAATAGACAATCCGGTCATCAATCACAGTCAACAACTCAGAAAGCGGCGCAGAGCACTGGACAGTCACATAAAAATCAACGCCAGCAATCAGGGCAGTATCATTACTGGGACCATACGAAAACCTCGCAGAGTAATACTGCGACCTCTCAAAGTCGCACCACTGACGGTGCCGCTACGGGCTGGTTCAATATAACAGAGCTTAAGCTAACTCCATTACAGGAATGCATCAAGAAGATTGATGCCTATTGCAATCGTCCCAACAGCGACTCTGCAACGGCACTTGCAATGGCTCTTGGATTCGCTGCAGTTTTCGGTCCGCTATGGATTATCACAGCAGGGCTGCGACTAATTTTTCCCGACCTCCCCGCGTCCTCTCCAGACTGGGCAATGCCTTTTCTTTTAGGTGGCTCAGGATATGTCACTGTCTATTTGTTTCGTTGGTATTTTGCTGAAGTTAGAATCATCAAGCTTCAAGAGCAAACGCTCTATTTCAGAACAGATCGCACCGTTCAAAACTCGATTGAATATCTCAAGATGACGATCGAAAAACAAACCAGACCAAATGCCCAATGGAAGTTTCTCTCAAGCGGAACCGCTCAGGAAGCCATTCTCGAATTCGAGGAAGAAGTGCTTCCTGAACAAAAGCGACCACGCAGAATAGTACTGCGATTCGAAGTTAGGGAATCAACGATAGGACGACTATTGGGAATCGAAGTGAGAACTACTTCGCCAATCAACTCCTTCTCCTGCAAGAAGATTGCAGAATCCGTTCTGGTCGAACTGAAGAAGGAATTTCATGAATTAGCTGCCTAATGACGCGGCGCACCTTTTACAACCGGACGGCACGCTCTTGTGCCGTGCCGGTTGTTTCTTTATTAGTGCTCTAACGCTTAGAAGAACTGCCCTCTCAGGACGGCAGAGAGCAGTCGTTTGGATATCAGACTGGATTCGAGACTGGCTGAGTCAAGATGATTCGATTGTCCATCCGGCTCAACTACACGGCCGGTTCAAGAAACTCATGGACATGGAGGTTACACAGAATAATGATGATGAAACTTAAGCGGATTGACGGCGGCATGTACTGCCTTTTGTTGACATTCGATCCAAGTACCGATGTGGTCAACATAGTAGATCTCCTAGAGAGTTGAGTAGGAATGCTGATTGGAGTGTAGACGCGTCCTATTACTGGCGTTCGTTCCAGCAGCGTATCGTAGTTCGTAGTGAAGACGTCGATCCACGGCAGCTTCATCAATTTTTCATGCAGCGATCCCGGTATATAGCTAGCATCAGGAATTTGCGTCCTAATGAGGTGATCAAGCTTCGTTGCACCAAAAGCTGCCTCAAACTCACTGGCGACTCTCAGCCAATTCGATCGGTTGAAACTGTCGTTCAATTCCTGGGCATTGGAAACTCCTGGCACAAACGGATGAAGTTGATCGAACATTGCTCTAACAAGCTCTCTCCACATTGGAAACGGCGTGGTAGTTCCGACTTTTGGAATGGCATTCAGGCTAAAGCCAGCGCCCACCATCACCGCCGCGCGCGAGCGAGGCCACTGCCAGAGCGACGACTGTAATTGGAAGAGCTGTGGTAAATCTGGAAAATCGTTCGCCACGATGAAATCCTGCAGCCTCTCGGACCGTACCTAGCTTAGCATCCAGCAACGGCAGATCGACGAACCCTGTCAGCATTTCAGGCCGCTCCCTTGCTTTACTAGCCAGGTAAGCTCGATTTTGTTCTTTGCAAACATTAACCTCGATTGAACCGAAGGTCGTCAGGCCGCCAGCTAGTACTTCGCGTCGAACACGCTAGCCGTTACAAACCCGTCTTACAATCGTTCTCGTGCCCAGAATGCATGTTTCGACCATCAAAGAAAACACGAGGACTTCCGCCCAGTCGTCCTTGTAGATAGCTCTTACGAATGTCCTTGTCGTAGCGCACATCCTTAAAGTCACTAAGGGGCGTAAGGCGAGTGCCACCAGCCTCGGTGCGCTCGGTTGTCCATATCTCATCTCGCCGCAGCAAATCCTGGTCCATGAGCAGCACGTCGTACGTGGTGAAAAGGAGTTGAGCACGGCTTTCCTGAGTGCAACTCGACAAATAGCCGTTCAGCAATTGCCTGGTAAGCAATGTATGCAAACTTCGATCAAGCTCATCAATGACATAAACCTTTCGAGAGCTTTCAACGCACAGATCGAGGAATGCCGGCAACAAATCGATGACGCGCCTAGATCCATTCGATTCAGATTCCATGCCGAACTTCACGCTTTCACCAAGACTGTTGGAGTGGAATGTTACCAACTTTCTAGCAATCAACTCACCTTCTTTCCGCGACAATGCAATGGGATCGCGAAGCATTAGCAGCGCAACGTTCCCTTCTTTGAGGTTTTCATCGATGTCTGATAGGAGCTCTTTTGGAAGTCCAAAATCGTCCAACCGAACTGCTTCGAAATCCAGATTGGTTATTCCTGTATCCAAGCGCGTAAGCGCATCTCGCATCGCACAAAGTGTTGGGCTGCCGTTTTCGAGAAATCGCTCAAAGCGACCAAACCGAGAATCTGGTGCAACCAACTGAAGGTGAATTTCAAACCAATCGTATAAGGCGCGAAAACGGTCTACCTTTTGAGAAATTGAATTAGTCAGAAAGAGCTGGTTGTCTCGTGTTCCTCTAAAAACGAATTGGAGAGCCTGGTCCTTTTCAAGGCTCTTATCAAAAACGATCCGAGCACCACTCCGCTCGTAGAGCACTTTCTCGCTGGAGGAAAGCACTTCGACCAGCTTTTCTTCTAAGACTGCTTTCCGGGTTACTGCGAAACTATAAGCATAGATCTTCTCTTCGGCGAGGATTTCCAAAGAGAATCTTGCGGGTTCCGTCGCACTTTTCGGATCAAGTAAGAATACTTCGACAGGAATAGTTGAGCTTTGAGTAGTACCGCGAACGACCAAATTCTTGATGAAGCTGAGCGCTTTGAACAGATTTGTCTTGCCGGATGCATTGCCGCCATAAACAACGGCGAGCGGAAGAACCCTTGTTCTGTACTTTTCAACGGAGGGAACGCGCTGCCCATGCTGCTTCTCTTTGCTAGCGACTAGCGACAAAGAAGCTTCATTCTGGAAAGACATCCAGTTCTGCACGGTGAACCTTAGCAACATGTGCATTTCACTTTGCTCGGTTCGAGCTTTTTCACTTTGGTAGGCTTTTCAGGGTCGTATTTTAACACAAGACGAGAAAAGTGCTCGTCTTGTGTTGTTCATGTCAGGCTGCGTCGAAATCGCTGAAAATTGTCACCATGGTCGGGAAATAACGAGCTTTGAAACAGAGGATTCCGAATCCCGACATTTTTCCCGACAAAATGTCGGGATTTTTCCTTTGATGTAGCTCAATGACAAAATCCCGACACTTTTCGCGACACTAGCTTTGGTTATTGGTGCTGGTGTCGCTTAGAAGTTCCCGAGTTTGTGTTCGCATAAGGAAGCGGCTCTAGTCAGACGTCTTCAAACCGGTGAGCTTATCGAACTCATCGCCGGTCAAGCTTCCAATATCAATCTTTTCCCTGGTGCCGTCCTTTCTCAAATGGAAGACAGTGCCATCGCCTTTTTGAATAAAGTTCGCTTTTCCGTAAGAGAAAGCGCTGTCCTTGGACAGCCGCGCCTTCGCTTCAGCAGTTAAGTTCCACGGAAGAAATTTTTCGAAATCGGCTGGCGGTTTGCCGCCATTCTTTTCGGCCGACTCCAAGTATTCCTGCATCCAGAGCCTGCTATTTATCCCATGCTCGTGCAAGACTGCAAAAATGACGTCCATCTGCTCTTGCATCGCTTCGAGACCGAGTTCTTTATTCTCGGCTAGACTCTCGTCGCGCAGAGTGACGCGTCGCAACGATACTTGTTTTCCTTTTTTTGGCATACAAACCTCATGCACAAGCAGCATCAAAACGAGATTATGCTAAGGCGATCGGCTTTGTGTAAAGGATGCTGGCGCATATCTAGTCGATAGCGCCAGTCTGCCTGTGCCGTTTTAGGAGCAGGGTATTGGAAGTGTTTGAGAATGCTTTTAGCAAACAGTTACATAGAGACTGAGTGCGGCAAAAAAAATGAGGGACCGTGCAATGGTCCCTCAGGTTGACGCTCGATCCAGCGTCTTGCATAATGTCTGTGTTAGCAGTGAGAGAGCCGTGCCATCGGCTCTCTTGCTATTTATCAGACTTATGTTTCGTTTTGTCGGTCAGCTGATACCCCATACCTGGTTTTTGGGTGGGAGGCATTGGCTCGCCCTTGGTCACAGTGACTTCGACCTTCTTGTCGCCGCCGCGCGGACCAATGACCTTGTATTGACCGCTAGTCGGGGCGGTCTGTCCCGGTTTCAGAGTTTTTGCCATGGCATTTCCTCTTGTTGCCGAATCGGTTGCTCACAGTTGAGCTCCCTTACGGCTGAGATGATTGTAACATGCAAACAAAATTAGTTGTCAATTTTGGGTAACAACTTTCTGTTTTAATCAAACAGGCTGGACTATTTGATCGCACCAATGCTAGAATAATATATGTAACGAATATCAAGATCGATCCGATCGAGATCCCTCTCAAGGAGCCAAGCATGACCCTATCCGACCGCCTACAAGAGTGTCGAAATTCGCTTGAGTGGACTCAAGCGCAGGTTGCTGCTGCGTTGAAGGTCCCACGTGAACTTGTCACTATGTGGGAGAGTGGTTCTCGGAAACCAAACTTGAAGCAGTTGGAAGAACTGTCGCGTCTCTACCGTGCGGATCTCTCATATCTACTAGGAGAAACGAACGTCAAGTTGGCGCAGGACGAAAAACAACTTCTTTATAGAGGAATTGAGCATGATCAGCCGAATATCAGAGCTGAAATAGAGCGCTGGCTAAAATTTCTTGATGATTGGTCAGAGCTTGTCGCGGACGAACCAGACTTCAAAAAAGCACGTTTTCCTAAAGAGTTGGACGAAGGCCCTACTTTTACCGACACGCGAAAGGCTGCCACTAAAGCAAAGCAATTGCGTGAGCTATTCAATCTCGGCAATTATGCTCTTCCAGACTTGTTTGTTTTCCTCGATGAGCAGAACGTTCTTGTTTGCCAAGCCAAGCTTGGCACCATAGGTGATGGCACCCAGAACATTTCGGGTGTGTACTTTAATCATCAGAAGCTCGGCGCTTGCATTCTTGTCAATTCGCAGACTTCAAAAGGCCGACAGACGTTTACTCTTGCGCACGAATTCGCGCACGCCCTATTCCATTACGGTATGCCGCCTTGGATCATTAGCCGGCAAGGAGCCGATGAGTCCTGTGAGTATTTTGCAAATGCTTTTGCAAGTCATCTTCTGGTTCCATCCAGCGGGCTAAATGATTTGCTGGAGTCGGCTGGTTGGAAGAAAAATCTAGATCCGTATAAGGCGATAGTGTTGGCGCACACGTTTCGTGTCAGTTATGCATTTATAGTGCTTCGCCTTGAGAAAGATGGTCACATACAATCTACTGATCGAAAGGCTTGGCAGGAACTGAGCCCGAGTGCACTTGCACGCCGAGCGGGCATCGATGTTTCTTTCTTTCAGTCTCAGGAACATAACGATCCGTATATTAAACGTTATCCTCCCTCGGTCTTACGCAAAATCAAGCAATTCATTGAAGAGGGTGAGCTAACTGCGGCGCAAGTTGTCGACCTGCTGGACGTGGATCTAATGACGGTCCGCCAGGAATTTCTTGCAAGTCCAGCAAAAGCTGAACGTCGTGAACAGGAAGAAGTTTCCGAGTTTGTCTTCGCATAAGGATGCACGTCTTGCCTCTGTCGGATGCTCTTCAACGTCCATGCGTGATCGATATGAGTCTGCTCACAAATTTCCTCTATAGTGGAAACGCTCTTCTGCTGCGACAAGTTTTGAGTCAGCCCCCTCACATCACACCTGTAATTTTGGACCCAGCCGAGATTCAATTTATTGATTCAAGCAGCAGCAGCTGTTCTTCGGAGGTTCTTCGCCCGCTATTTGCAGCTGAAGATAAACAAGAGCGTTATAGCAACGTGCGAACTCAGATTATGGACTTCGCTAGGGCGGAAGGTAATATGTGGCTCGGTGTAGAGCTAACAGAGCACGAGTACGCACTCGCGCGAACGTACCTGGATAAAAGCATCTGGGATAAATGCCCAACAAGCGCAAGAAGGCGGAAGAAGGGTCTCGGTGTCGGCGAAGCGGAAGTGGTTGCGGTTGCTATCTCAAGGGGCTGGACCGCATTGCTAGATGACCAAGCAGCTGTTGCGTATTCCGCTCAAGCTGATCGTTTATTCCGGTCGATGGCGATCACTTGCTCCGGTAATTCTTAGCAGTTCTAAAGTGACTTGACGCTGGCATGTTGTTCTA
>Ga0233438_10005137_pt1 | contig 11145 bp, 7 predicted proteins | sample SI_123_September_FD_182720 | JGI IMG/M metagenome (GOLD analysis project Ga0233438, IMG submission 182720) | Seawater microbial communities from Saanich Inlet, British Columbia, Canada - SI_123_September2016_10_MG | ecosystem: Environmental > Aquatic > Marine > Inlet | place: Canada: British...
CTTCGTTATCGACCACCATTACAGGTAATACAGGACCAAAGGTCTCTTCAGTCATTACTTTCATCTGATGATTGACGTCGAGTAATACGGTGGGCTCAAAAAAATATCCACCCAGGTCCTGTTGCCGGCAATTGCCGCCACACGCGATCCTGGCTCCCTTGGCGATGGAATCCTCTACGTGGGATCTAACTGTATCGAGTTGATTTTGATCGATCAATGGACCGACTTCGGTTGCAGGGTCTTTGGGATTGCCAAGTTTGAGTTTTTGGGTTTCTTGGATAATGGCCTGGATGAGCCTATCGTGCTCGTTTTTTTTGCCCTTGATGACATAGACTCTTTCGACTGACGCGCAGGCCTGGCCTGCATTGGTAAATGCTCCCCATACCAATCCTCTGCTGGTCCATTCTACTGGCGCATCGGGTAGTACAATCGCGGCATCCTTACCGCCTAGCTCGAGAGTAACCGGTGTCAGGGATCTAGAGCAGGTCTCCATTACATTTTTGCCACCAGATACGGAGCCTGTAAAAATCACCTTGGCCAGGTTTTGCTCGGTCAAGTATCTGCCTGTGTTGCGATCACCTGTGATCACTTCTACGCAGCCCTGGGGAAACCCAGCTTGCAAAAACAACTCTCCAATCTTGATGCCGATCAATGGTGATTTTTCAGAGGGTTTGAGCACTACCGTATTGCCTACCATGAGAGCCATGCAAGCAGTCATCATGGGGATGGAAAATGGGTAGTTCCAGGGTGAAATGAGGCCGATCACGCCCAGAGGCTCAAAAGCAACCACGCTTTGTTTTGACGCCAAAAGCATATTGGTCGTAGGAATAGCCTGATCCTGCAACAGCCTTTCTGCATTGTCGGCCAGCCAGCCCATGGTATCAAGAGGCCCGTTGAGCTCAGATAGATAGGCTTCTGGCAAGGGTTTGCCGACTTCTTGCGAGATCAAGGCAGCAAGCTGATCCTGGCTTTCTGCCACGAGTCTTTTGAGATTGCTCATCAATCTCGCTCTTTCTTTGAGGCTGGTCAATTGCCATGAAGCCTGGGTTTGGCGAGCCTTTTCTACCGATCTTGCCACCTGTGCAGCATCGAGGATAGGTACCTGGCCCAGTACCGCGCCGTCTGCGGGATTGATCGATTGGATCAGGGTCTTGAGATCGTTAGTCATTTTGCTTAGTTGCCTCGGCTTGCAGCCCGCATGCAAAAGTCTCGAGCGCCTTGCTCTGGCTTTCTGCTTCTTCTTGGTTGCCCATGGCTCTTTCTACTTGCACAAGATGCAGGCGGGCGACCACAAGTCTATTAAGTTTGTCAGATCGGATGGCCTCGTCTAGATATTGTCTAGCGATGTCGTACTGCTTGTTGGCCTGTGCCAGCAAGCCTTTGACAAATGGTGCCAGTGCAGGGAGATAATCATCATTTGTCTTGTCATTGCTAATGGCCAGCAATTTTTGAGCGCTGGCGATATCATCCTTGACGATGTGGTGCCAGGCCTGGAGGAGGTTTAAGTCCCTTTGGCTGAGATCCCCTCTTGATTTTGCGAGACTATCCAAAAAAGGTGCTGCTGCACTGGCATCTTGGAGGCTCAGATGCGCGATCACTCTCCTGGTCTTGAGAGGAGCGAGGTCCGGATAGGCACGGGCTGCCTCATTATAAATCCCCAGAGCTTCTTTAAAAAATCCGCAAGTAAGCGCCTTGTCGCCGAGCATGATCATTATCTCCGGCTCTTGCTCCCCCTCATATTGGTCGATCTGCTTTTTGAGCTCAGTCTTGAAGGCTTGAGGATTGCCTTGAGCATTTAGAGTGTCGAGAATGCGTAATTTTGCACGCATAAAACCAGGCTCTGTATAGCTAGCTTTGATGCCTGCGATGCGAGCCTTTTCCGGCTGATTGGCTGCTTGGTAAATTTCTTTGAGCGAAAGCCAGCCTTCGTAGCTAGTCGGGTCGTTTTTGACTAATCTTTCAAAGGATTGACGTGCCTTATCAGTGTCTTGCTGTTTGTAATAGATCAAGCCGCGATGCAATAGGGCCGGCGCAGCATCTGGATTGCTCTTGAGGACACGTTCTGCTGCGGCCAGGGCCATGTCGTCCTTGCCGGCCCTACTGGCTACGGTCATTAGCATGGTCTGAAAACCAATATGGTCTTGGCACAATTTACTTTGAGCAAGCATGATCTCCAGTGCCTGGTTGTTTTTGCCATGTCCAAAGGCGGCGGCGGCGGCTTTTAGACAATCAGAGCATGGCCCTTTGGGCGAATCAGCGCCTAAAGCTTGATTAGTGGACCAAGCACCAGGGAACGCCACCATGGAGGCCGTCGTCAAAGCTAGAGCGAGAGGCCAGGATCTGGGAGCTGAGTTTTTTTTTGCCTGTTTCATTTGACATATTATATTTGAATTGAATCTAGGGAGATCGGATCCATGAAATATCTGATGCATACCGTCATCGCCAGTCTCGTCGCTTCATCTGGTATGTTTTCAACACAAGTTGCAGGCAAGCCAGCAAGTGAGTCTGGCGTAGATGCGATCTCGCTTTTTGACCGGGCCAAGGCTGCCTACGCCACTGGCCGATTGAGCGAGGCCCAGACTTATCTCAAAAAAGTATCAGCATCGGATAACAGCCTAAAGGCAGAGGCACTCAATCTGCTCGGCAAGATTGCCCACAAAAAGGGCGATGTCGCCGAGGCCAAGTCGCTCTACGAAAAAGCATTAGCTCAGGATCCAAGTCTTAACGAGGCTCGGTTTAATCTTGGCATTGCGTTTTTTGACAGTAAAGACTACACAGAAGCAGAGAAACTCTTTGTCAAATCATTGGCTGTCACTCCCAGCTCAAGCGACATACAATACAACCTGGCCGTCACCTACGAAAGACTAGGCAAAAAGGCGGATGCTATTTGCAGCTATGAGAAAGCAGTAGAACTCGACGATAAAAATGCGCTGGCGCATTTTGGTCTCGGCAAAATTGCATTTGCCGATCATGATGTGGATAGGGCCTATCAGGAATACCGCATGGCGGCTGCTTTGGATCCAAACAATCCTGATATTCTCAACAATCTTGGTTGTGTCTATAATGCTATCGGTAAGTATCCAGAAGCCATCGATTGTTTTCAAAAGGCGCTTGCTCTCGATCCAAATTATGCAAATGCCCAGCGCAATCTAGGCTATGCACAGGCGCGGACCTCGCTTGGGATATCTTATTTTAAGCAGGGAGACAATAAAAAGGCTCTTGCAGAGTACAATCAGGCGCTCAAAATCGATCCGGATTATGCCGATGCACATTACAATCTGGCTGTACTCTATCAAACGGACAATGACCTTAAGCAAGCGATATTGCATTACAGATTGGCTATCAAAAACGATGCCAGCAATGCTCTAGCGCACAATAACCTGGGTGTTGCTCTCGCTAAGACCGGCGACAAAGATGGTGCAAAAGGCGAGTTTGAAGCAGCTTTATCGATCAAGCCAAACTACCAAGAAGCGCAAGCCAATCTATCCGACATCAGTCAGGGCAAGTAGAAAATGGATGGGAAACAGAATATAGTCTGGTCTCATCCTCGCCATTACTCTGTCTCCCTTTGCGACCCGATACCACTATAGCCATATGATATGGACGTGAATGGAAGTCAAAATTGTGGATGATCTCTCTTGCGCGAACCGGTGTCGCATCCTTTGCGATCTGCTCCAGTCCATCTGCCGAAAGTGGGATCGTGACATCGTGTTGTGTTTTGGCGAGTTTGGTGATACCTGTCATTTTGCTGATATAGATGTCCACTGTTTTTTTGCTTGCGTTGGCGAGTTTGCCGTTAAATCTATTGTGTAGCAAGTCGTGAGGCAGTTTGCTCGACACGCCGACAAATCTCTCTCCAGAACGAGGACGGACTACCTTGGACTTTTGCAAAAAGTCTTTGAATGGCTCATTTAATCGCTCTTTAGAAAATACTACATCGCTTGCTTGTTTAAAGTCGTAACCCTCTCCCCCCTTAAAAGAGTAATCGGTCATAGCGATGCGATATTGGTCCTGTTCATCGAGTTTTTTGTAGGTCTCTTTGCCGGATTTGTCACGATGCCTGGCATAGACAAACAAGACTCGTTTACCCGGCTCTGCGTCGAGATCATAGGCCATTTTGATGCCAGACATCTCGAGATAGCGACCGCCAGTAGAGCCAGCCACCGAATGCTCCAGAGCGCGCTTGAGCATAGCACCAGATACAGTGGCGTATGCCAGGTGGTTATCGAAGGGTAAAAGCTCCTCTATTTTTTCCTGGCTGATAGGTCCTTTGTCGATGCGTGATCTGATGCCCCCCCTGTTTTCGAAGGCTATGGTCACGCCCTGGCTCTTGCCGATATCTGCAAAAGCGTCGCTGATGAGATTGCCGAGGGCACTGTCATGCGTGAGATTGCGCCAATTGTTGTCAAAGTCATCGGTCGCCTGAGCGCATATGGTCTCCCTCAAGCAGTTTAGTGGAGCCTGCTTTTGCGCGATGTAATCCTTGAGGTCTGCAGCCTCCGGCATCTTGTCTGTGATCTGTATCAATCTATAACGAGAACGCTCGGGATCCACACGTCCTTTGTCGTCGAAGGTCAATTGCAAATAGCCCAGATTGCGACCGTAGCATCCTGTCTGCACGATATAGGTCGAACCCTGTCCGCCCTGGTGAGGTACGACGACTGGTGCATGCAGAGGAGTGTGGCTATGGCCGCCGATGATGGCATCGATCTCGGGCAGGTGAGCCGCAAGGGTCTTGTCTACATCTACCCCACAATGTGTCACCAGAATGATCTTGTCCACTCCCTGTCTCTTTAGATCGTCTATCTGGGCTTTGATAGGGGCAATATAACTCTCTGGATAAGGTAGATCCTTGTCTTGTTTGAGTGCGATAGTGCCTCGACGAGGTGCCAGGCCCTCGATGTCCGGGGTGATTGCGCCTACAAAACCTACTTTGTGACCTTTAATTGTCTTGATCGAGTATGGCACCATCAGTTTGCTCAATGGATGATCGCCAGCATCTAGGTTGCAACAAAGTATCTTAAAGTGGGCATTTTGCAGCTGGCGGGCGAGGTTGTCGGCCCCTTCGTCAAACTCGTGATTGCCGATCGTATAAAAGTCGTAGCCGATCTTGTTGAGCAGGTCGATCTCGACCTGTCCCAGATATTTTGTAAATAAGGGCGTGCCTTGAAAAATATCACCAGAATCTATTACTACCGTACTCTCGCTCTTGTCCTTGTCTCGTAATTGTCTGATCTCTTGGCCTATCCGAGCCAATCCTCCTTTTATCCGCCCTTTTTCTTTAAAGCTCTCGTCATGAGAGTGCAAATCGTTGGTATGAAGTATGGTGAGGGTGAAACTATCGTTATTGCCCTGTGCATTAGAACCAAAGGCTACAAGGACAAGTATGACTAGAGCGATCAAGACCAGACGCAAATTGGCAGGTATATGCACCTTGTCAATGAGAGTGCTCCTGAGCATGTTTTTTGCATCGTTGATCATTGCCGGACCGCCTTGCCTGGTAGTTTGTTTTGACGCTCGAGCCGCCGAAAAGGTTCGAAACCTCGAATGCCAGTTCGTGACCGAAGACAATTGTCCCATCCAAGTAGTAAATCTTAGCGGACAGCTAGAACTCGATCCTTTTGATGCTCCTGTATCTGTAAAGATCTACATTGATTATAAAAATCCTGGGGACAAGGCCATCGCCGCTGCAAAGTTTAGGATGCGTTTGACTGATGCTCAAGCTGCCGATAAGGGTACTTTTCAGGCGATCGATCAGACATATGTCGCAGGTCAAGGGCAGCGCAGCCAAAAATGGAAGCGGGACTTTGTCATCAATCCGGCTGTATGCGGACTCAAATGTCGCGTCTTGCAGGTAAAGTTTGAGGATGGCTCGATCTGGAACAGTGTCAAAAATCAAGAAGCTGATAAACAGTGATTTTGCGCACTAAAAAACCTACCAAGAGCTGATAAAAATAAACCTGTTTTGACAAAAAAATGCGCAAAGACCGATGGCATGGCCTTTGTACAAGTCTTTTCGACTATTGCATATGTAGGCATGTTGTATTGTATATCTACCGTATAAAACTAAATACAAGGATAGCGCTATGACTCATGCCCGAGAGTCTCGCGCGACGATCTTATCTCTGGTTGCCGTAGCTGCCGCATGCTTTGTGGTCGCCAAGGCTTCCTGGCCACTTTTGCTAGTGGCTATTGTCGTCGCGAGCTTTGGTCTCTGCCTCTACAAATTGATCGAAAATGACATCATCAACAAGATAGATAACGACGTCCTTGCCAAATCTAAAACTTGGAACTAATCCGACAAATCTCTTTCTTTATCTTTTCCGAGCCTGACATTTACCGGGTATAAACTCAGGTAGCAAGGCTAGGGAATCCGATAAAAAAGGAGAGTGGACCGTGACTGGTTCCAATAATCGTTCAGAAGGCATTCTGATCGTCGATGACGATGCGGGCTTCAGGGCTTATGTAACCTCTTTGCTCACCGGTCGAGGCTACAAGCTCTTTGAAGCACGCAATGTGCAATTTGCCGAAGAAATACTGGCTTCGGTCAATCCAAAATTGATCATTGTCGATTACAAATTGCCTGATATGGATGGTGTCACCTGGATCGGACAATTGCGCGACAGAGGAGTCATGACGCCAATTGCCTTTGTTTCGGGTTATTGGTGCGATCCCAAGACTTTCAACTGGTTGCGCAATATCCTCAGGGTTTCGCTGGTCCTGCAAAAGCCAGTCGCTGCCGAGATCTTTGTCGAGGTGATCGAGAGCATCCTGCCGGACAAAGTGTCTTTCCATAGCTATGGCAGCTCTCAATCCGAATTTAACGATGCGCCGAGCCTTTTGCATCTCGAAGCGCAAAATCTACTAAAAGAATATCCAGACTCCTCGATCGCCAAACAAGAACTCGAAAAATTGCTGGCAAGCCAACAGCCTGAGGCTGTGGCTTTTAGCAAGATTGGTTTTTTGCGGCGCAAGCTCGAAGCCGAGGAAGCTATCCGCAGTGCTCGAGTTGCTTATCTAAAGGATCTCGGCCCAGAATGGCAGACGATCATCGAAAAACTCAAGGCCATAAAAGAAAATCCCTTCGATGGCATCGCAATACAAGACGTCCTTGCCGCTGGTCATAAGATCAAGGGTACTGCCGGATCCTTTGATCTGGGCAAGGTCTCCCATGGCGCAGAGCGCCTCGAAAATATTGTCAGGTCGCTCGATCCAAGAGCCACTGAGACCGAGGCGGAGATAATCTGGGCTGAGATCTTTAGGGTGCTCAGCGATACAGAGTTGGCAATTATTGAGGCTCAGACCCTCTACGGGACAGCATTACCCGAGGCCAGCGGCCGTCGAGCCCGCATCTTGGCGCTGACCGATAGCCTTGGCGCAGACCTTTTGACCTCATACTCCAAATATGCTGACCTTTCATATGCTTCCAGCCATGACGCGGCGCTGACAGGGCTGGCGCGAGTGAGCTTCGATGCCGTATTGATCGCTGAGCCCTTTGCCTCTCAGAGCGATTTGATCAATTTTTGCCGAGATCTGAGACTTGCTGCTACCAATCCGTCCATGCCGCTCTTGCTGGTCACCTCCAAGGCTCCAGTTTTTAGTCCAGCACAAATGTCCTATGCTGGTTTTTCGGCCTTTCTGCCTTTAGAGCCTGATCCTGCGGACGTTCAGATCGTGCTCGAGCAAATGATCGGACACGCCGAAAAAGCAAGGACAAGGGTGCTGGTAGTGGATGATGATCCCGCGCTTACGGCCTATGTTACAAAAGTCCTGGATCTCGAAGGGTTTCATGCCACATCTTTAAACGAACCGATTTATATCAAGGAGGCCCTCGAAAAGTCTGATCCCGAGGTGGTCGTTCTCGATGTGATCATGCCAGGACTCACAGGCTATGATGTATGTCGCGAAATCCGCAACCACCCGCGGTGGCGCGAGGCGGCGGTTTTATTTTTAACAGCCAAAAGCAATCAAGAAGGTCGCGCCCTGGCCTTCCGGGCCGGGGGGGACGATCTGATCGGCAAGCCAGTCCTTAAAGAAGAACTATTGGCGCGTGTCACTGCTTATGCAGAACGAGCCAAACTCAAGAGGGCTCAGACCGACAAGGATCAATTGACAAAACTAATGTCTCGTCCCAATTTTTTGGAACATGCCGCGACAATCATGCAAGAATGTCTTGAGGTTGGAGTGCCGAGCACGCTGTCTCTGATCGCCATCAAAGGCTTTGAAGAAGTCCAGAATACCACTAGCATCGAAGTCATCGAGGGAGTCCTATCCAGTCTTGGCTCGATGATCCGAGGGCGATTTGAGCCTCAGATCTTGAGGTGCCGTTTTGGCGAGAGAGTCTTTGGCCTATTTATGCCTGATGTCAATCGCCAGCAGGCAGCATCCTTGCTTTACTTGCTAAACCAAGAATTTGAAAGCGTTGATTTTCAAGATCAAAATGGTGAAATTTTTACGCTGTCATTGATCTATGGCATCGGCAGTGCGCCTGAGGATGGTGACACCATCGGTCGTCTCAAAGACCTTGCCATAGTCGAGCTGGGACAGCATACGATAGTGAAAGGTAAAATCTGATGCAAGTCCAAAAGGTACTCTTAGCCGAGGATGACGAGCACATCCGTTTTATCATGAAGACAGGACTGTCTAAACTGACTGACTGGCAGATTTTTGAGGCGCGCAACGGTCTAGAAGCTTTGGATAAGGCCGTCGAGGTCAAACCAGATCTGATTTTGCTCGATATCATGATGCCGCATATGGATGGCATTACCGCATTTAAAGAGTTGGCTGCACGAAATGATCTTAGCCATATCCCAGTCATTTTTATGACTGCCAAGGTCCAGTATGAGGAGATTCAGTCTTATGTAGAGCTTGGAGCCAGGGGGGTGATTACCAAGCCCGTCGATCCGCTCTCCTTGCCTGAGCAGATACTGGCTATCCTTTCTGGTTGAGTCTCTGATGCAAGAGCGTAAAGCAGCGACTGTCAATATTGTAAGAACCTCTCTTGTTCTGGTTCTGATCGGTCTGTGCGCCTGGGGCAAGATTGCCAGTGATCAGCAAAAGTTTTTGTTTGCCAATCGTGCTGACCTGATCGAGACATATGAGATGGGTCTCTCTCTCGAAAAGCTAAAGAGTCGGGTAGAGGATGCGCAAATTGCTGAGCGAGATTTTCTCATCGGCGGTGACACGATAGATGTGCAAAACTGTTTTGCAATCCTCGATGAAATCGATCGACTGAGTCAACAGCTCTCTCAAAATCGCATGATGAAAGGCGAGATACGTCAGGCCTGGCAAGCAATGTCGCTACAGGTGCAAAGACGTCTCAAAGATTTACGGGCCCTTGCTGCTAAATCCAGAGCCGCCGGCAAAAAGCATCCTCTGAGCACAGACGAAATACTCAGCTACGATAGTGAAGCCGATGACAATCTAGAGGCAATATCGAGGGCTCTGGATGATCTCAAGGCTGAGCTGGCTCAAGAGCGCGCTCAGAGGCGAGGCCTAGTGCAGGAGCACAGCGAGATAGCTAATCTCCAGATGCAAGGGCTATTGATACTCTCAGTAGTGGCATTGACCTTGAGTCTTTCTTGGATCTTCATCTCGCTCAATCGCAAGATACGCCTGGGCGAAAAAGTCGAACACGATGCAATGCAGATCCGTCAGTCGCGCGACAAACTCGACGTGGTCCTGTCGAGCATGGGCGAAGGTCTGGTCGTGCTCGATTCGGTCGGAACGATCATGATGGCTAACGAATCGACCTTATCATTGCTCGGCTATGATAGGCAGGATTTGCTCGGCCGCAATTTTGACGATATGCTCGAAGGTGCTGCTGCCGGACAGAGCCAGTCCCATCCTATTTTGCAGAGTGCTGGCGACGCCAGCATTAAACACCGTGAGACCAGGATCAGACGACGTGATGGTAGTATCCTGCCAGTCTCTATGACTGCTTCGGTGTACTCCATGGCAGATCAAAAACAAGAGACTGGTTACGTCGTCAATTTTTATGATGCTTCCCGCAGGGCTAGACGTGAAAATCACCAGAGTACTTCGTTTGAGGTATTGCGGCATCTAGTCAAGCATGAGCCTTTGCACCAGGTCATGCCTCCGATCATCGACACAATTTGCCACAAGCTGGACTGGCATTTTGGTGAGCTATGGCTGATCGACCGTGCTGACAATTCGCTCGAATATTTTATGGGTCGTGGTATCGAATCGGATGTAATGCAAAAATTTGCAGATAGTACGCGTCGGATGCAGTTTGATAAAGATACTGGCCTGCCAGGTATCATACTGCGTAGCAAAAAGCCTACCTGGTTCGAAGATTTACAGATAGATGCAGAGGGTAATTTCCCCCGCAAAGATGCCGCTTCAGAAGCCGGTTTCAAATCTGCATGTGGCGTGCCTGTATTACTGGATGATAATGTTTTCGGCACGATATTTTTTTTCAGTCAGGAGTTTAGATCCCGAGATGACGAAGAGCTCAAGCTCTTATCCGGGATCGCTTTTCAATTGGCCTTATTTATCGAACGCGAGCAAGCTCAAGATCAATTGATCGAAAGCCGCGAGAGGTATCGCATGGCCATCGAAGCCTCTCAAGATGGTATCTGGGAGGTCAGTCTCGTCGACAATACGGCATTTTGGTCCAAACGCTTCAAGGCTATGCTTGGTTATATAGACGCCGAAACCGGTAAGGAGCTCGAAAGCTTTGATCCTAATCCAGAGATCTTTTTTAGTCACGTGCATCCAGATGATAAGGCCGATTTGAGGCGACAATTTGAGGAGAGCGTAGCTGGCGAGAGACAGCAATACAGGACTTTGTACCGGATCTATACGCGGAGCGGCGAATTGCGCTGGTGTCAGGGGCGTGGCAAACTGATCTTTGATCGTGAAGGCCATCCGATCAAAATGATCGGTACCACCCGTGATATCACCGAGGAACGCCAGGCCCGTGAAAAATTGACAGAGAGCGAGCGCAGATTTAGGGCCGTATTTAATACTACTTTCGAGTTTATCGGTTTGCTGGATCTCGAGGGGCGTGTCCTCGATGCCAATAAGGCCTCCCTCAAGTTTATCGATTGCAAGCTCGAGGATGTCCTAGGTCAGTATTTTTGGCAGACTCCCTGGTGGAATCGGTCAAAAATACTGACCTAG
>Ga0233438_10005140_pt1 | contig 11137 bp, 8 predicted proteins | sample SI_123_September_FD_182720 | JGI IMG/M metagenome (GOLD analysis project Ga0233438, IMG submission 182720) | Seawater microbial communities from Saanich Inlet, British Columbia, Canada - SI_123_September2016_10_MG | ecosystem: Environmental > Aquatic > Marine > Inlet | place: Canada: British...
AGGTAGAATCCAACCGAACTGCTTTCTCAAAATACACATAGGCTTTTTCAAATTCAATATTTTCGAAATGTCGAATCCCTTCAATAATTATTTCTGTATGATCAGGATTGTCATTAAACCACATTATCCCAGTTCCAGGGCTACTTTCTTCAGTACTTTGTTGTTGACAAGAAAAGATTACTAATGTGAATAGTATTAAAGAAGCTGTTTTTTTCATTTTAATTGATTTATGATTAATATTTTAAATAAAAAACTCCAACCAACTTTCATTGGTCTTATTCAAAAGCATACAACCAAAATTAGGTTTTTTTTTTAAATGTCTGGAATAATTTCCATTTGTTCATTGATAGGTTTTGTTAAAAAGGCATTAAATCCCGTATAGAATTCCTCTATTGTTATTCCATACACCGTGAGAAATGCTTCTTTACTTCCTAAATCAGGAAACTTGTTATAAAAATCAACTAAAGAGTATTCATTAGACGCAATAGAGTTTAGATATGCTGCTGACCAGGCTCCTAATGAATATCCATAGATATTCCAATCTTTGTCTTTGTAATAATTAAAATTATCTAAATTCTCTTGACTTAAATTTCCATTGGTAATTTCATTTTTGATAAATTCCATTGTTCCTGAATACTGTTCTCTTAAAGTTTCGTCGTATTCACTTGACTCATTTATGAAACCGGAATTAATTTTTGTTCTTACTAGCTTATCCGCATAGAAGGATGCTCCTCCTTCAATAAACCAACTAGCATCAATGAATTTTAATTCCTCTTCACCATAATCATAAATATCCAATGTGTTTTTATGCAATTGGTATATGTGAAAGTATTCGTGAAAAACAAAATTAGCTGCTGCGCTTTCAAATCCAATTGTGATTCCCTGTGTAGCAGAATTTCCGGAAATTACTAGCCCTAAAGTACCCTCCGATACCAACTGAGCCCAAGCAGCACCCGGGCCTTCATTAGCTCTTGCCTGTTCAAACTCTCCTTTTATATCGTCATCCTCCCAATTAAAAAACTCACCAACGACGCTAGCCTCTGACTGATTAGGATACATCATAAATTCTAGACACTGACTGTAGGGGTCTGCATTTAATTCTTGGAAGCTCCAGTTATCTATGTTACTTTCTAGCCTTCTATTACAAAAGACAGAAGCTAATTCATTTGCTGCATCTATGTCTTCACCTAGTACATAGTATTCTACAGGAATATCAACTTCAAAAATATCCATAACGGTCTCTAAAGCATTAATTACAACTTGTTTTTCTTGTTGATTTACATCAGAAGAAGCAAAAACATTAGATTCCAAAAAATCATTTATTGTCGATGAAGAATTTAGTTCAAATTGGGCTTGAATGGTTTGATTTGAATTGAGTGTAATCGTTAAAGTTTCATTTGTTGAATCACTCCCTTCCCATCCAACAAATTCATAACCCTCTGCTGGGGTAGCTGTAATAGTTACTTCCGTCCCTTCATCATAAGTTCCTCCTTCTGAAGATACAGTCCCTCCCTCTCCAGTTATAACTTCCAAAGTATATTGAGTTGGTGCTGTTGGTTCAGGTTCTGGAGTTTGAATAACACTTGGAGGTGGGGTTGCATCCTCTTCTTCAGCAGTACAACTGTAGAGTATAAAGAATGCTATTAGGACAAATGCAAGGGAATAGATTAATTTTTTCATATGTAAAGTAAATAAAATTTATAATTATAGTAAAAAAAAAATGTAGATTTATGAATTACATTTAAACATATGTTTGATTAATTTTTTTGTTCAAGTTTTCCCAATAGATATAATAAAAAAAGGCATCTTTCTTCATTTATAATTAGTCTAGATTAACAACTACTAATTTTGAAGGGGATGCCTCCTTTATTTATAATAATTCTAAATAATTTTTTTTTATTAAAATTAATTTCTAATTTAGCTGTGTTAATTTAGACTAATTATAAATAAAGAAAATGAATTTAAAAATTTTACTGTATGGCACATTAATAATGTTGCTTACAAAATGTAGTAAAACGGAAACGATCACAGAGATTGTAGAAGTTGAGAAAATTGTAACAGAAATAATCACTCAGATAGAAACTGTTACAGTGACAAATACTGTTTATGTTTTACCAGAAGAGTACTCATTTAATAGAGATGGTGTTTCAACGGTTTTTTACAGTGGACAAACTGCCAGATTAGGAATGGCTACGGAATTAAAAAGTGCTATGAACAACACCTCTTTCACCCATGAGCAAATAAATAGTATGTTTAGTTCTGGAACAGGATTCACTGATGCAACTCTAGATGCAAGTGGAAAAAATGTGAGAGGCAAAACTGCTACTTCGCCTATTGCACAATCAACTGTAAGACCATTGTTTGATTCATGGATCGAAGAGTTTACAACAGTTGTTGCACCTGCGGTAACCGCTGGGACCACAGCATCTTCTGGTGTTGCAGGGTCTTACACAGAAGCCGACGGATCAAGAACAGTTAAGGTGACCGCAAAAGGATTTGAATTAAATCAAGTTTTTTCTAAGGGGTTAATTGGAGCACTTCAGGTCGATCAAATCATAAATAATTATTTGTCTTTTTCAAAGCTCGATGGAGCACGTGAAGATAATGATGCAGGCATATATGCCTACACTCATCCTGATGCAACAGAAGCCTCTATTACTAAAATGGAACATTATTGGGACGAAGGATTTGGATATCTGCAAGGATTGGATAGCCAGTTCAAGTCAGGATTGGGAACTGCACCGAATAAAGACAGCGCAAACTTGAATTATTACTTAAACAAAATTAACGGACAGGATAATGAAGCAGGTATTTCTGATACAATCTACGATGCTTTTATTGCAGGAAGAGCAGCAATAGTAAATAAAGATTACGAAGAAAGAGATAAGCAAGCTGGGATAATTTCTGCAGAAATTTCTAAAGTTATTGGTTACAAGGCTCACTATTATCTTGTTGGAGGGGCTGAGGATATTACCAATGGTGATTGGGCAGCTGCATTACATGCATTGTCCGAAGCATATGGTTTTATTTTGGGGCTCCAATTCACAAAAGATTCATCGGGAAATCCTTACATGACAAATACTGAAGTAAATGATTTGCTTTCTAGATTATCAGCTGGTGATGGTGGGTTGTGGGAACGAACAGTCGAAGAATTAAACATTATGGCTGACGAAGTTGCGACAGCTACTGGAGGCTTAACAAATTAATTGCTGTAGAATATGAATTGTGTAACCATAAACCAATTTATTAATGAGAGTAAATTATTTTTTAAAATAAATTAAAATCCTGCAAGTGCTTTTTTTCAAAGCACTTGCTTTTTTACTATGAAAAAAATCACAATAAGACACTTAATTTCAACCCTGTTAGTTTTTGTTCATTGTACAGTTGATAATGAGGACACTAGTGATATAGACTTTATTCAAGAAAACTTAAAGAATGAAGTCCTTTCAACTAACAATTCCCCTACTGATAATTCCACTACGGAAACACAGACTTCCTTTGAACATCAAAAAATGTTAATCAATTGGGTAGACAATATAATTTTACCCTCGCTATCAAACTTTGAAAGTTCCTTAACCGAATTAGAAGTAAAAACTTCATTATTTGAAAGCGACCCTACAATCGAAAGCTTATCAATTCTGAGAGCATCTTGGCTTGATAGCTTTTTAAAATGGCAACATGTTGAAATATTTGATATTGGTATTGCTGAGGAAATTTATTACAAAAACCGAATAAACCTTTACCCTACAAACGTGGAAAAAATAGAACGCAATATTTTAAATCAAAATTATGATTTAGATCAATCTTCTAATTTTTCTTCACAAGGTTTTAATAGTTTAGCTTATTTATTATTTGGTATAGCTGAAAATGATAATGAAATAATTTTAAAATATTCTTCAGTGGATTCGAACTACAGTAAATATCTCATCGATTTAGTTGATAAAATGATAGAATTGACTGGAGAGGTTCAAAAGGGCTGGGATGACGAGTTTAGAGAATCATTTATTAATTCAACGGACAACACCTCAACCTCTAGTATAAATAAGATCATCAATGATTTCATCTATTATTTTGAAAAAGGATTTAGAGCAAATAAAATAGGGATTCCTGCCGGTGTATTCTCCAATACTCCATTGCCTGATAGAGTTGAATCTTACCACTCAAAAATTCATTCTAAAGCACTATCGCTTGAGGCTGCTTACGCAATTGAAAATTTCTTCAACGGTATTCATTCAAATGATAAAAGTTTGTCAGGATTAAGCATTAATGAATACTTGAATTTTATAGAAGCGGATCAGGATGAAAAGCTCGCAAATAGAATAAACGAACAATTAGAAAAAATAAAAGCACAATTAGGGGAACTAAATAATGATTTTAGTATTCAAGTAAACCAAGACAACTTAACGATGCTTTCAACTTATGATGTAATTCAAAGAAACGTTGTGTTATTAAAAGTTGACATGCTCCAAAAACTAAATATTAGTATTGACTATGCGGACGCTGATGGTGATTAGCAATAGTGTATAATCACTGAAATTTATATTGTAATCTATGTGGAAATTCATTCAGGACTATTATTCAAATAAAAAAGCACACCCTTCAACACTTGCTTTTTTTAGAATTTCCTTTGGTACACTAATGTTCTTTTCGACATTGAGGTTTTGGTCAAATGGTTGGATTGATACACATTACGTCAAACCTGATTTTCATTTTAAATATTATCTATTTGAATGGGTTAATGATTTTGGGGATAACACCTACATACTTTTTGTTATATGCCTAATTTCTTCTCTATTCGTTGCATTGGGATATAAGTATAGATTATCAATCATTACATTTTTCATCTTTTTTACATATGTTGAACTGATTGATAAAACAACCTATCTAAATCATTACTATTTAACAAGTTGTATTGCTCTTATAATGTGCTTTTTACCCGCTGGAAATTATTTTTCATTAGATAGTTATCTTTCTGGAGAAGAGGTTGATGAGGTTCCGGTATGGACTATAGATTCAATTAAAATATTCATTTGTCTGGTATATTTTTACGCTGGGATTGCTAAAATAAATTCTGACTGGCTTATTGAGGCGCAACCCTTATCCCTTTGGTTAAAATCAAAATATGATCTACCATTAATTGGCCAAAACTTTATGCAATTGAAGTTTACATATTATTTGGCAAGTTGGTTTGGGATGCTATATGATGTTTGCATTCCTTTCTTTTTACTTATTAAAAGAACCAAATACTTTGCATTCATTTTTGTTGTCATTTTTCATGTTTTAACAAAAGTATTTTTTCCGTCAATTGGTATGTTCCCCTACATAATGATATCTAGTGCGCTGATTTTTTTTGATTCTAATATTCACATAAAACTTTTAAATTTCATTAAGGCATTTATTTTGAGAGCATCTTCTTTTATAGGATTCAAGATTAACCAAATCAATGAGAACAAAAAAACTAAAATCATTTTACCGAAACGAGTCGTATTCATTTCACTCTCTCTGTTCTTGGCTTTTCAAGTTCTTTTTCCTTTGAGAAACTTGTTATACCCTGGAGAACTTTTTTGGAATGAGCAGGGATATAGATTTTCATGGCGCGTTATGCTGATGGAAAAGAAAGGAGACACCACATTTAAGATAAAAGATAGTGTTAGCGGTAATTATTTTTATGTAAAAAATGAAGATTTTCTGACACCGTTTCAAGAAAAACAGATGAGCTTTCAGCCCGATTTTATTCTTGAATATGCACACCATTTGGAATCACACTATAAAGAAAAAGGAGTTCGAAATATTCAGGTTTTTACAGATAGTTTTGTCGCTCTAAATGGTCGTCCCAGTCAAAGATTTATAGATCCAAATTTTGACTTACTGTCAACAAAAGAGTCTTTTAGTTCTAAACAATGGATTTTACCACTTAACTATGAAATTAAAGGTTTTTAAATTAATTTTTCTTTTTATTTCTGCTTCACTTTTTTCTCAAAATTCAGTGAATGTTGTCGTAACTCTGGATGAAAGAATTGAGTCTGATATCGAGGTAAAGATTTATGAAAAGACTTCTGGTTTCATTACTCGAGTAAAAGTCAATGAGCCCTTTGAACTAATTTTTGAGGCCACAAGTGTAGAACTAATTTTTATTACAGAAGGTTATCCTTCAATTAATAGAGTGATTGACTTTAGTGAAAAAGAACAGTCTGTTATCAAAATTGAACTTAAGGTAGAAGAGTTGTCAGAGGTAGTTCTCAGTGCCAAAAGAAGGGAGGTTTTCCTTTTGAGAAGGATGGAAGATTTTCAGCAAACGGAGATCTATGCAGGAAAAAAAAATGAGGTCATTCTTATTGAGCAGTCGATGGGCAATTTAGCTTCTAATAACTCTAGACAAATCTTTAATCAAATTCCTGGGCTAAATATATATCAGAATGATGATGCAGGATTGCAACTTAACATTGGGGGACGAGGTCTTGATCCAAACAGAACATCAAATTTCAATACACGTCAAAATGGATATGACATAAGTGCCGATGTTTTAGGTTATCCCGAGAGTTATTATACACCTCCAGCAGAAGGCTTAGAAGAAATACAAATCATGCGCGGAGCAGCATCGCTTCAATATGGGACACAATTTGGAGGTTTGATCAATTTTAAATTGAAAGGGCCCGACCCCATAAAGCCTTTCACATTTATAACAAGAAATACTTTGGGTTCAAATAATTTGTTAACCAATTTTTCAATGGCTTCGGGCACCCTCGATAAATTTAAATATATCGGATTTGTGAATTTAAAAAAAGGAGATGGCTTTAGGTTAAATTCAAATTTCAATTCAACAAATATATTTTTTCAAATAGGTTATGATTTTTCTGAAGATACATTTGTCACAGCCGAGGTTACCTATTTGGATTACTTAACTCAACAAGCTGGTGGCCTTTCAGACATTATGTTTGATGAAAATCCGTATCAAAGTAATCGATCTAGAAATTGGTTTGCGCTATCCTGGATTTTATACAATATTAAATTTCAACATTCCTTTAACTCAGGCTCAAATTTGAGTTTAAATTTATTTGGGTTAGATGCGCAAAGAAATGCTATTGGATTTCGATCTAATCGTGTAAGCCAAATTGATCCAAAACTTGAAAGGGACTTAATTAAAGGAGGGTTTAATAACTATGGTATTGAATTAAGATGGCTTAAACGTTATCAATTAAAAAATATAAAGTCTGTTTTTTTAATTGGAAGTAAATATTATAAATCAGATAATTCATCAGAACAAGGGCCAGGTTCCTCAGATGGTAATCCCGACTTTGAATTCCGATATAATGACTTCCAAAACTATAACCAACAGTCTGTCTATAATTATCCAAACCAAAACCTCGCTATTTTTACTGAAAACATTTTTTATTTACATTCCAAATTATCAATTACCCCTGGTATTCGGTTCGAATTTATTGAAACTGGTGCTTTTGGTGAATACAAAAAAATCAACACTGATGCCGCAGGCAATGTTATACTCAATAAATCAATTCTTACTTCTGAAAAAAGAAGAAGAAGTTTTGCGCTTTTTGGAATAGGTATCGGATATAAACCCTCCGAAAAAATTGAGTTTTATGGAAATTTATCACAAAACTATCGATCTGTAACTTTTACTGATATCAGTATTATTAATCCTGCTTATATGATTAATCCAAATATTTCGGATGAAAAAGGGTTCACTACAGATCTTGGGTTTAGAGGTCTTTCGAAAAAATCATTTTCATTCGATGCTAATTTATTTAGAATTTTTTATGACAATAGAATTGGATTTGTTCAAAAAAAATTCAGTGATGGAAGTGTAAAGACAGAAAGAGGTAATGTTGGAGACGCTGTTATATATGGTTTTGAATCACTAATCGATTTTAATATTAAAGAAATTTCAAATATTAAAAATGAAAATTTTGCATTTAACTATTTTATCAATTTTTCTTTAATAGAATCAGAGTATATAAAATCTCTGACTCCCGGAGTTGCGGGGAAAAAAGTTGAATTTGTACCAAATGTAAATTTAAAAACAGGCTTTAAAATTGGTTATCAAAATTACTCCTTGAATGTTCAGTATAGTTATTTATCTGAACAATTTTCTGACTCATCAAATGCATTAATTGGAAATCTAAGTGGTGTAATTGGATTAATCCCCTCTTATGATATTTTAGATTTATCCTCATCATATTCTAAAGGTGCTTTTAGATTTGAAATGGGGATTAACAATCTGCTAAATAAGGCTTACTTTACTCGAAGAGCAACTGGATACCCCGGTCCAGGAATAATAACCTCACCTAATAGAAATTATTATTTAACCGTTCAATTTAAAATCTAAAACTTGTGGGGTTTACAATCTTAAATACTTAATTATTAAATGAAAAAAGACAGTTATTATTATTTTAGACTAATACACAGATATCTTGGTTTTTATCTCGCTGGTATCATTGCTGTATATGCCATTAGTGGAATTACACTAATTTTCAGAAAAGGAGACACTTTTAAAAAGAGTGTTAATGAAAATGTTCAATTAGCGCCACAGCTTGAAATAGAATCATTAGCATATCAACTTAAAATCAATGATTTAAATATTACGAATATTGAAGGTGATGTTTATTACTTTGATGAGGGAGAATACAATATCAAAAGTGGTAAGGCTACTTATACCATCAAAAAAATTCCATTTGTTTTGGATAAAATGCAAAAACTTCACAAAGCAACTACTAAAAGTCCTATTTATTGGTTAAATATCTTTTTTGGTCTCTCGCTTCTGTTTTTTGTAATCTCTGCATTCTGGATGTTCATGCCTTCTACAACGGTATTTAAAAGAGGGATTTATTTCTCTATTCTAGGTTTTATTATGACCATAATTATATTGTTTTTATAAGAACTTATAATTAAACACTTGATTTAAAATTCGAAATACAATCCTATTTAATTTTTTGATTAAATCATTGCGATTGCTTTCTCAAAAGCTAAAAAGTATTTTAAGCTTTTCTTGGAACTATAAAAAGCTGTAATTTTAATTTGACAATTATAGGCTTAATTAATGGTTCTTTCAAACTGAACTACTTGTTCAATTAGACCGTCTATATTAAAATAAAAATGTTCAATTAATTCTTTTTCCCAAACATCACCATTTTTCATCATTCTTTTTTCAACACCATACACTTCGAGTCTTGAGGCAGGATCAGTGTCTGCGATTTTCAATGCAACTATCGAATAGGGTTTCCAGTTTATTGATTCATAATTTTCAAAATAAGTATTCCACATTTGATGAGTAAAAGAGGTTTTACTACCGTCAGCACCATAAACTGTGGCACCGTCAATAAAAAATTTCTTACACGCTTCAAAGTCTTTTTTATTATATGCATTTATTAGAGCCTCCATTTTTTCAGTTTCTCCTCGGTTAGAAAAAACTATTTTACGACCAGTATTAGCATTATCTTTTCTCCCCAAATATTTTCCACCCGAGGATAATCCAAATTCATTGTCTGGATAATCCCTTCTCCATTGAACAAAGTCGTTTATTTTGCCAGAATCATCGTCAATAACAAAAATTTCCATTAAGTTTTGCTTTTGTTTGGATCCATTCTTCCATTCTCTTTCTTCTACTGACCAACTTAAAACTTGAGTTCTATTATCTCCTTTTATCTTTACAGGAAAAATAACCCAGGGCTTCATATTTAACTTTGATGTTTTTTCATGCCATTCTTTCAGAAATTCACCATTTTTTTTTATGTATTCATCGGTATAAAATGATAATTCAAGATCTACATCACCGCTATTATAGGCCTCTATTGCTTTTAAAACTGTTTTCATGGCACTGTCTTCTCCAAAAAGCATAGGTTGATTTTGAAACTTTCCCTCTCCCATCCAAATACCAGCAGATTTAATTTTTTGGGCGTTTATTGAAATTGAACTTAGAAACAGTAATAGTATTATCTTCTTCATTTTAATTGATTTATGATTAATTTTCTTCAAATATAAAAAACTCTAACTAACTTTCATTGGTCTTATTCTGTCAAAGCATACAGACTAAATTAGGTGTATTTTTTTATGTCTGGAATGATTTCCATTTGTATATTAATAGTTTTGTTAAAAGGTATTAAATCCTGTTTGGAATTCCTTTATTATTATTCCATATACATTTAAAAATACTTCTTTACTTCCTAAATCAGTAATCTTGTTATAAAAATCAACTAAAGAGTATTTATTAGGAGCAATGGAGTTTAGTTATGCTACTGACCAAACTCTTCATAAATACCCATGGATATTTCAATCTTTGTATTTGTAGTAATTATAATTATCTCAACTGCATTTTTATGATATCCAATCATTTCACCCATACTGACATGTTTACTCTCATCATTCGAATATCTATTATAAAAAACTACATACATATGAACTACTTGATCAAAACAGATTGATTATTTTATTGTGAAGTAGTAATGAAGTAGTTTAATTAGAAATATATCTAAAATCTCAAACTATCTTTGATTTAAAAGTATTGGTAAACCAAATTGGTTTTCATATGTAAAAAAAATGTCATGATATATAAGCATATTTTATTAGAAGATTTTCCGGATGGTGTAAAATCAATATATTATAAGGGCAAAAGACTCTCAAGAGAAGAATTCATCAAAGTAAAAGAAAAATCAAACTTGATAAAAAATTCTTAGGTAACTTCATAGTTTAAATTTTTATCTTGTAAGGGTGATAAATAAATTCATTTATTTAATATTTTTTATTTCTGGTTTCGTTTTAGCAGAGGATGGAAAATCATTGAGGGATTCTATACTTAAGTATAAGTTTACCAATCCTGCCAAAGCAATTGATTTTGGTATAGAATTTACCAACCAAAACTACGATGTCAAACCAACCCAAATAATCCAACAAACTTATGGTCTTATTGGGGAAATCCTTCAAAGAAATGGCCTCAATGATCTTGCTTTAGAATATTTTAATCAATCCATTAAAATGTATCAGGCACTTCCTGATAAGGAAAAAAAATTTCCAGCTATAAATTTTCCTCCCTGGATAATTCTAAATATTGGGAACATCTATCTTCAAAACAGAGATTTTGAAAAAGCTTATGAAAAGTATAATCAAGCGATTGATTTATTTAAAA
>Ga0233438_10005149_pt1 | contig 11126 bp, 23 predicted proteins | sample SI_123_September_FD_182720 | JGI IMG/M metagenome (GOLD analysis project Ga0233438, IMG submission 182720) | Seawater microbial communities from Saanich Inlet, British Columbia, Canada - SI_123_September2016_10_MG | ecosystem: Environmental > Aquatic > Marine > Inlet | place: Canada: British...
GTCGGAGATTTATTTAGTGATCCTTTAGGTACGATTGGTAAAGGATGGGATTTTATTACAGATATGCCTGGCAAATTTGTGAATTGGATAAAAGACATTATACCAGATTGGCAATTTCAATTCCCTAAACTTTTAGGTGGTGGTTCATGGAGTCTCCGTAAAGCTCTTGGTTTAGATAATGACCCCGCGGTGGAGGTTGGTGGGTATGTGCCTTATTACGCAAGTAATAAAGATCCAGCCACTGGGAAAAAGATGGGCGTTGGAGCCTTGCAAGCCATGAAGACTAAATATGGTGAAGATTGGAGGAGTGGAGATAGTGCTTCGGAACTGTTTCGAATAGCTAATGAAAGACAAGTAGCAATGAGAATGGCAAGATTACAAGGCGCGGAAGGTTATACTGCACCTGGTGCAGCGGCTGTTAATGTTACTAATATAATTCAATATAAAGATGAAGGTTACGGTGACTATATCAAGTCTACACGATTAGAAGCCACAATGTAAAAAAGGGGACTTTCGTCCCCTTCTTAATAACTGATTAACTCTTAAGCTTCAGCTGCTAGTTTAGCAAAATAACTCATAGTGTCATCATTGTCCGAATCCGCTCTTGCGATTGGATCTGCTGCAGTTGCAACAGGATCAGACATTGCAGGTGCATCATTAAATGGAGCATCATCTTCGACTGCTGCCATCTTTACTTCCTCACCTAACACACGTGTCAACTTAAGATTAAGTTCACTGTAAGATTTAAATGATGTTGGATCAGTAAACTCACTTAGTGCATACTGCTTGTTATAGATACCTTCTAACACAGAATCATCTGCATTCAAGGCTTCAGCAGGAGCAAATTCAGATCTGTCATAGTTCCTGTAACCAGCAACATTAGCGATCTTCATTTTAAAGTTAGCACCTTTCCACATATCAAATGGGTTAACTGGTGATTCATCTTGAAACTTAGGTTGCATGCTATCCATAATCTTCTCAAAGATCTTAGCACCGTAAGTATATAGAAATACTTTACCTTCGTTCTCAGGATTCTCAGGATCCGAAACCACATAGATGTTTGACACATAGTGTAATCTACGCTTACGCTTACGTGCTAAATCTTTGTCAGCTTCAATACCTGTATTCCAAAGTTTAGAATTCATCTCAGATACTGGATCGTCCTTCTGAATAGTAGTAAGTGATTTCTCAACATACCATTGTCCAGTCGGTCCTTGGAAGAAGTGATCCCAGTATTTTGCCCAAGGTAAGTCATCACCTTCGACTGTAGGTAAGAAACGAATAACAGCATAACCGTTACCTGCTTTATCTACTGATGGTTTCCACATACGGTCGTCGCCATATGATTTCTTTTCTGTGGTGCCAGTTCCGGCCGCACCAACTAATGCGCTCATGTCATTAGCTTTCGCCTTTAAGTCTGCAAAACTCATTGTACATCTCCTTTAATTATTAGTATAAATTTGTATCATTGTATATTATAACATACTTTTTGCAAAAGTACATACTTATTTAAAGATATCAACAATAATATTTTTAAACTTATTGTCATCAAACTTTAAGAAAGATTGATACTTTGATATCTTTGTAAACAAATCCGGCCACAAGATAGTCTCTGTGATCTGATTGTTTGCCCTATCAATAAACCCAGTCAAGCGGTTTATTATACACACAGTCTCTAATGAAACCGTGCCTTCAAGATGAAGCTGGACTATTCTTGGATATGTATCTTCTATCTCCAAGAGGTCATCAAACTTTACATCTGAAATCTCTTCTAGTTCATTCCTAAACATATAAGACATACTATCTATAACTTTTAGGAACTTGGTATAAGTCTCTTCGTCTCTGATCATATCACCACTATACTTATTACCTGCTACTTGATGTGCAGCAAAGTACATAATAATATCATCTTTACTCTTAAACCTTTTACCAATCTTTGTTAACTGAAACTTGTCTGGCCTTTTCCAATACGTCTTTTCAGTTACGTTAGTTTTAAAATTATACTTAAAGCAATCGTAAGATCCATTAAAGTGGAGGTTAATTGCGTTATGTAATGTGAAGGCCTCATATCCTGTCATTCTCATATAGGTAACACGTAAGTTGGGTTACCCCCTTGTAGTAAGTTAAGTTCTTTTGCTTCAAACTCAACGTGTTCTATAATCTCCTTTGATATAAGTTTTTTACTGTCACGAAGATCAATCTCATTGTCCTCACATACTGTTATAACAGCATCAATGTATGGACAACCTTTGTGAGTTCGGACATAAGTCTCAACTAAATTTGAGAATGCTTTCTTGTTTAGATCCTCGCTCATTTTTGAATACCATTCTTGTCATAGGCTGGAACAAGAGTTGCCCAAAACACTGGCTTCTCTTCGTTCTCACCATAGAAGTCAAGTGACCATACACCTTCTCTTAAATATGTTTGGCAATGGTTTTTGTATACTCTTGCCGATTCATACTTGGCAATTGCACCTCGTTCATTAGTTTGGATACCACGTCTTAATGCTGCCATTTTTTCTGTGGTTGCTTTGATATATCTCTTCACGTTAACTAGAGATAAGCCATGGTCATCATCTAATGCTACAACATTAGGTGCTATACTTTTATATGATGCAGGCTTTTTAGCTGCTCTAGCCTTCGCTAGGTTAGCTGCTGCCGCAGCTCTTTGCTCTTCACTCATCTTACGTTTTGCCATAATGTAAATCCTATTTAGTGTGTGTTAGATATATTATAACATAGATAGTGTGTAAAGTACATACTATCCTTTATAAATTTTTTGTATGTGTGTTTCAAATGCCTCTACCTTCTCAACTCGATTAGGCCATTTGATCATTTCCTTTTCAGGATTAGCCTTAAGGTTATTAAGTAATGGTGTGATAGCATTATATAGTTGATCTAATCTATCTTGTGTTTGTGTTGATACTGTTGCTGATGCTGTTGCTTCTTTCGCAACGTCTAATTCATTCTCATCAACAAGAGTAAAACCGAAATCGAAATCTGCCATGTTATCCCTTTAATAATTTGATACCCTTAGTCCAGTTCGTTGCTGCATCTTCTACATAGCATAAAGCTTTATAAGGAAAATCTTCTCGCATGATTCTGTTACCATCAGGATCTTTAAATGTGATTGAAAAGAACGAATGTTCACCATCCATTCCTGTTACTACTTGATAAATCTTTGCAACACTGCCGTCATCTTTATAGTGTTCGCTCATTAGTTTTGTGTTATTATATTCCATCATGTCTCCAATAATTTAAAGGTGGGGGACCTAATAAGGAAAGTCCCCCGATTACTTAGTTATACCATACCACTAAGTTAGAACGATAGCTTCGCCTCAAGCTTAGTTGTAGCATCAGCGCTATCAACTTGTGACCACGATGCAGTCCATATACCACGAGTTAACTCTACAGTTTTCGTAGTTACAGGAGTTGCTGCGTCAGTCTTATTCCAAGTACCTTTAAGAGTACCTAGAGTACCAAGAGCACGTGAGACAGATACTTCATTGTCATTCGTTGCTCCAGCGTTTCTATCCATAACTGCTTCAAGACCTAATCCAGCAACAGTTGTACCAACCGTAATTTCTGAATTGTGTCCTGCTGTGACTTTGTTGTGTACCACTTTAGCGGTTACACCAGCAGATGTAATTGATGCTGTAGTTTCTCTTGTTTCTGCCGCAACATCAGTTACTGCAACTGCGATACCGCCAATAGTTCCACTTGCATCAATAGTAGTGCTTCCACCACTTACTTGGTTAAGTCCAACCGTGTATGCACCAAGAGTAGTTGTTACACCAATCTTCGTGACATCAGGATCATCACCCGACCAGTCACCAATCTTTAGAGTAAGAACACCAGCTGTGCTCTCTACCCACATATCATCTACACTGAAATCTTTATCAAGAACAACGGTTACGCTAGACGCACCTGCAGTTCCCTTCATTGTAGTATGAATGTCTTGAGAGTATGTACCATGTGAATCTAGTGTACCCTCGTACAAACCCGAAAGACTAATACCTGCAAACGTAGTTGCGGATACTGCCATTGCCGCCGTCGCGACTAGTAGTTTTTTAAACATATTACTTTCCTTTTTATTTAAACAAAAATATCCTTTTTAAAGTAGGGATTGGCTACTGAGTGTTATTTATATACTTTTTATATAATACACTCTCTTTTTCGTAAGCTTCATTTTCATCAAGCTCACGACGTTCGTGTAGTTGTTGGACATGTACCATCTCGTGGCACAAGGTTAAGATAGTCTCTTTGAAACTAAGACCTGTATCAATCTCAATATCGTACTCATCATCTTCTGCAGAATCAGTGGTCCAACCTTTAACATTATCTTCTGATATATCTTCAACCTCAACAGACACTAAAACCTCTTGAGGTATACTCAATTCTTTCTTACAAAAATCAACTATATCTTCGAGTAACGCCATGGTTACCTCCATTCTATTTTCGACTCATACCACACGGCGGGTCCAACTCACTTTTTAATTCTCTAATAATCTTTTTTGATTCTTCAGCAGCTTCAGATATATCATATCTTTGATACCACTGTCCCATCATACCCATATGCTGAAGCTTTGACTCCAACAATTCTAACTTTTCTGTCGTAGACATTAAATTATCCTATGTGATATAGCTTTATTTATACAAAAAATTAACTGTAGAACTGTTCATATCCAGCAGTTAAGCATTCTCCGTTTGCTACACAATCACCATAACCAGCAATATAATCTTCATACTGCTTGGCAATAACAGAGTTATCCCTACAAGACTCAGGTAGAGTTTGTGGAATTTCACATTGTTCATTCGCTACCCAACCAGCTACATAAAATTGATTATGTGATCTTAAGTGTTGTTCTCTATTTTCAGCTGTTACTATCATTGAACCATCTCCTGCATTAATAAATTATATTCTTCAACTGTCTGTCGACCTTTCCCTTTATTATAAGAGTCTGTTACAAGCCAGACATTATCTATCGTATAACCTTTATTTGGGTTAATACGATCAAGAGAAAACATTCTTGGGCTATTAGCCTCACAAACAAATTTAACACCTGTTGCTGCACAATATCCACGTGACATTCTAAACATGTTTTGTAATACAGCAGCACACATTTCACTTGGTGTATCAATTCCTTGTTTTTTCAGTTTCTTTACTGTTACTTTTGTTTTAGTTGTATCTGCGCGTTTAGATAAGAAGTATCTGATTTTACTATTAATTTCTACCATTATAAATCTCCTTCAATAATATTATAAACATCTTTCCAAGTTCTTGCACGAGCACAAACATATTCATTATCTCTGTTCCATGCATGATCGATAAGGATACTGTTTAAACTAGCATCGTTACCCATTTTAATGTTCGCTGCTTTGTCTTCTATCCACCAGCATTCTGATCCACCCCAATCATTGAGTAAGACTTCATCTTTGTCTTGACCAGTGTTAAGAATAGTAAACCCTTCGAACACGTCTCCGAATACATTGCGCAAGTTCTCTTTACGATACTCTTGTGCAAGTTTGCAATTAGTCTGAGAAGTAATGACATGGAAAATATATCCATGCTCTTCATGCAGCTTGCGGACATATTTAATAGCATCACGAAGTGGTGATAGCTTCTTCATTTCTTCTGATCTGTTGAACAAGTTGACATATCTTGCACCAGTTTTCTGTGCAACTCCAATTGCTTTCGCAACGTTATAGTCATCACTTAATCTATGTAGACCTTCAGTCTTCTCTAACCAACGATAGAAATGAAACTCCCAATCAAGGAGAACTCCATCACAGTCAGTTAGTATAATTTTATCTTTTATTTCACGTAGCATATTTACTCCTTTTTGCTATTGATTCATCATATCTGTCCATGGTATCCCAAGCTTCCTTAGGTAATTCATTATACTTACAGCCCATGGATTTCTGTAAGTCAGGTTTGATAAGTGTATCTTGATCTAGGAAAGGATGGAAGCCATCTTTGTCTAACCATAGTCTGGCTGATCTTAAACGAATACCTTCGAGTGTGTCAATTGTCTTACGCTTTGATTCTTTAATCCACATTATACTTGACTCCAAATAATAAAATTGATAATAATTAACATTATAATAATGAAATTCTTCACGATGATTTGCCTTTCTTTTTAGATGGACCCATCACTGATTGACCTTTGAAATAACCGCCGCTTTGCTTTTGCAAAGTCTTGGCAGTCTCCTCTGGTGATACAACCCTGAATTTATCAGGATTAGCATCGATAAAGTCTTGCACTTCTTTTGATCTTTTTATACTAGCCATGTGTTAACTCCTTTTTCGTAAACGGCAAATGTTTCTGCATGAGCTTTAGGGCACCATGCTTGTGGTCTTTTAAAACCAGGTTTAGACTTACCTCTAAACTGATATCTAAAAGTTTTTACACCATCTAAGCTATCCCAAAACAATAAAGATTTTTGAACATCTTTAAGGTATTTTATTGGAATGCCTTTGTAAAAAGAAGCTTCGCTCTCAGGTGATTCGTATTTTTCAAGTATTTTCATTATATTCATTTTAATTCCTTTTTTATTTGATATGTATATATTATATCATAGTTTGCGGTGCTTGTGTGGAAAGTTTTCACACAAATAGTGTGTCTATTATACAAGTGAGATCGAACCGTTATCAGTTAAGACTCTTGTAAAGTTACCGTTAGTATCGATACCGTTACCGCAATCGTTATCTAAGATATGCTTTTTAAGATCACCATTTTGAATAACAAGTCTATTCACGTGAGCTTGTACTCTTGCCCAATCAAAAGCTGCTTTGTTAGAATCAACTTGTTTCTGAAGACGAGCATTGTCATCTTGAAGTTGATTAACTTGAGCAACAAGACGTGCGTGTCTGTCCTGGATTCTTTGATCTCTTGTACCTTGTTTTAATCTATTTCCTACTTTCATAACCTATCCTTATTTTGTAATATAGTTATATTATATCATAAAAAGCACCGCTTGTGTAAAAACTTATGGTGCCAGGGTGCGGCTATTTTTCGCGCATCTGGACCAGTACTATTTGTACTGTTGTATGACTTGTACGAGTTCCTTATCCCAGTTGTCTCTATGTTCGATAAAAACTTGGGGTTCTGCGTCATCCACAGAGATAATTGTTACCAATTGTGTGATAGGAATACCTGTTCTCTCTTCCCAGGCAATAGCATAAAAGCATTCTTGCATGAAATAAGAGTGGATCCATTCTTTTTTCTTAGTCTTTCTACTTGTCTTATAGTCTATAATAGACGGTTTACCATCGAACTCTGCTACACAGTCAACTCGACCTGCAACTCCTAAGTGATCAGAATACAATGGTAACTCCTGTCCATATACTGTGCCTATTCTTGTGTCTAGTATATTTTTAATTCTCTTGAAGTCATGCAAGATATTAGGCATCAAGTCTTTTGCATAGTCAGGTTTATTGTTCACATAGTCTTCACATACTTGGTGAACTGCTGTACCCCTTCCTGCTGCTTGTCTAGATATTTGATTTGCTACATCATGACCTACACGATCTCTCCATTCCATAATAGCTTTCTTACTTAGGTTACCAAGTAATGTCGTTATGGAAGGATAGTTACCTTTAGGTGTTTGGTATTTTCTACCACCGTCATTTGTAGTTGTTAGGTCATTATAACCTAAATCAATGGGTTCATGTTTAAACATTATCTATCGTAGTCAGTTTGTTTCATTCCGTCTCTTCCTGCCACCTTATTGATCTCACTCATACGATCTTTAAATCCCTGATCAGTTTGTGACCATAAAGATTTAACACCTGAAACTACAGTAGGTTGCTTATTGATTACTTGTTGGCAGTCATGATCTATATAATACTGATCAAGATCTTTGTAAGACATTGTGTCTTCCCACTCTTTACCAGTCTTATTGCTTTTGAAATCATATGTCGGCATTTCTATTCCTTATAACTATACTCTTCCACCATTTATATAACCACATAACTTTCTGTGGATGGTGGTCAGGGTCAGGTAATTCATCTTTAAAATAACTCATGAACTCTAATAATTCTTCGTCGGTCAAAACTCTTCAGCACATTCAACAAGCATTTTCATTCTATGCTCTACAAGATATGTAAGTATATTCGTGCGTGTAGGATATACATAATTCTCGTATATATTTATAGCTGCTTCACGAATACCATCTGGTGTATTTGTCAAATCAATCATTTGTACATTACGCATAAAGTTACGATACACATTAGGTTTCATAATCATTTCTAGATCATCACGATTATCCCAATATTTGTCTATAGCTTTTTGTGTCATAGGTGTTTGTCTTGCCGCTGTCACAAATACATCATCGTGAGAGTTGGCATTAGGAACACCATCACCGCTATCACCTTTAAGTAAGTGTTCAAATAAGTAACGACGAGGATTCTCTTCCTTAATCATTTTATTAAACATAGGTGACCATTGTATGACATGACCATGTGATTGTAATTGAATAAAGTCTTTATCAGCAGATATAATAACTACATCCTCACCACCAGTACAATCTGTATAAGCTTCTTCTAAACTAAAAGGCTTTACAGCTTTGTGTGTAGTCAATGCGCCAATGATATCGTCAGCCTCTGCACCATCGATCTTGATAACAGCATAAGGAAAGTTCTCACGTAAATCTTTAAGAGTATCTTCTATTAAGTCAAAGATCAGTGGCCAGTCATGTTTGTCTGTAGCACGATTAGCTTTACGTGCAGCCTTATACTCTGGAAATACTTCTTTACGCCAAGAGTAACTATCACACGCGATAACCATTTTGCCATGCTTTTGCTCTGGGTATTTGTTGCGATATACACGGAGGTTATTAAGAATAATATGCTTAACTAAGTTTTCGCTAAGCTCCTCACCACGTGACAATTGACCCATGATGGACCCGATTGCCAAACCATTAAAATCTACTAGTACCATAATTTACCTATATTCATTATTTAAAGTATATTATAACATGTTTTACTGCGGATGTACATACTCTTCAGCTAAATTTTTAACTGAACCTACTCCTATCTTTACCGCTATAATACCGTTATAATTGTTCTCATTCAATAATACATTCTCATCGAATTGTATCTTTGCTTCCATATAGTTTGTGTCACCTCGAGTCTTACACAAACAAATGATCTCACGTTTAAAGTTTTCTTTACCTAACTTCTCTATATCTTCATTGAGTCTATTACTTGAACCCCAATACTCTTGCCAATCTGTTTCTTTTGAGACCTTACGTTTTCTTTTAAAACCTTTTAATGGATTTAATTTCCTTACTGTTTTAAAATACTTTCGCCCAATATAATCATGGCCGTTAGTGAGGTTAGTGATACGATAAACAAACCCGTACCAATCGCCAATATTAGCTGTCGTAAATCTCTGTCCATTATGTGTCCAATCGTTCTTCATCGTGATCGTATTCTGATGCATCATATCCTCCACGTTGGGCCCATTCTAAATTAGCACCGCAAAACGGGCAGTGCGTCACTTCCAATCCTAAATCAACTGGATCGTTATCGTAGCCTAACTCTTCTTTGACAGTGACATCAAAGTCTGGGCTATTACATTCATGACATATCATAAACTTAATTCTCCTACTGTCCAAAATGACATCATATTATCATAACTTCCGATGTACTTACCATCTATATATATCTGAGGAAATGTTCTAGTTCCTGCTGGAACTGTTTCAAAGAATTGTTCAGGTGTCCAGTCCGGACCTTCTACATTTCTCTCTTCGTAACTTACTCCTTTCTGATCTAATATAGCTTTTGCTTTACTACAATAGATACAGTTATTCTTACTCCATACTACTGCTCTACTCATAAACTTAATCCTTCGAATGATTTCTTGTTGACATCATGTGTAACTCCACCGAGTACATATGACGTTATTTCTGTTTCTTGCGGAGCAACTTGTACTGCTCCTCCACTGATCCATTTCTCTGTCCATGGTAGTGGGTTATGCAAATGTGTGTGGAATGGTACAGGATAATTTAAACTCTTAATCCTCTTTGCTCCTATCCAACGCACATATTCTTTCAAGAGGTCAGCGTTTAATCCAATCATTGAACCATTACCAAATAGATAATCACACCATTCCTCTTCTTGCACTAATGCATCTTCAAATAAAGCCATAACTTCATTATGTGTTTCATCTTTAATCTTTACAAAATCCTCATCTTCCTTGATAAGAGTTCGTATAATATTTAGTGATGCTGCAAGGTGTAAGTTCTCATCTCTTGCAATTAACTTAATAATCTTTGCATTACCTTCCATTTGCTTAAGTTCTGCGAATGCCCATGAACATGCAAAGCTCACATAAAAACGTATTCCTTCTAATATGTATATAGAAACTAAACAGAGATATAATAGCTTTTTATGCTTAGAGCTACCGTGAGAGCCTCTATAATTGATCAGGTTGTCATAATGTTCTGAGATTGCATTACCACACTCGGATATTGCAGGTATCGAAGTGATCTCATCAAAGACCTTTGATGGATTAGGATACACATTTCTGATAACGTGAGTATACGATCTCGAGTGAATAGTCTCAAAGAATGCCCATGTCTCAATGAGTAACTCAAGTTCAGGATTACTTGCAAGTGGCAATAAAGCCAAGTCAGGTGATCTGCCCTGTACTGAGTCTAATAAGATTTGTCTTTTGAGATTGGATGTGAAGATGTGTTGTTCGTTCTTTGTCAACTTATTAAAATCAATCTTGTCTTTTGTAACATCGATCTCATCAGGAGTCCAGTAAAACGATAACATCTTTTCATATAGTTTTTGCAAAGGTGGATATTTAACTACATCGTATCTTGCTACGTCTACACCTTCGTCAAAGAATAGATCTTTGTCTAGATGATTTTTTGTGTTTATTTTAAATACGCTTTTTTTCATACAGTATACCAGCTCGGTGTAACCGTCTTCCATGCTGCGATATGTTGCTTATACTTCTTATAGTAATTTCTATAGGCAGTAATGCTATCACTATGCTTGACATCGTCAGGCATGGCTTGTGTCGGTTGTGTAAATGGACTATCACCACAATTACGCGGTGGGCTCTTTAATACTTCTTTGAGTTTTACGTATGACATATGATCTTTGCCATA
>Ga0233438_10005151_pt1 | contig 11123 bp, 9 predicted proteins | sample SI_123_September_FD_182720 | JGI IMG/M metagenome (GOLD analysis project Ga0233438, IMG submission 182720) | Seawater microbial communities from Saanich Inlet, British Columbia, Canada - SI_123_September2016_10_MG | ecosystem: Environmental > Aquatic > Marine > Inlet | place: Canada: British...
TTACTTCAGCTACTACGGTTGCTTGGAACTGGTCGCCCACCATTACATGAGCCACACTTCGAGCAGTGTACGGTTCTGAAGATGAACTAGAAAGATTCAGGTATATGTTCTCAAGTGTTGGCTTGACTGCGTTAGCAGGTACTGTAACAGGAACGACGAAACTTGTAGATTCACCCGCATCCAGATTAATGACATTGCCTTCTTGGCCATCATCATGCCATCCTTGGTCAGAACCCAACTCAACTGTCAGGCTATCCGCACTACCGATGTTAGCAATAATCCAAGTCAGAGAAGTCGTAGCACCAGGTTCAATCGCACGATCTCCTGGCGTTGATACGTCAATAATGAAATCAGAGAATGTTACAGTAATCACGCTTCTAACTACAGTATTACTCCATGCCGTCCCATTGAAATATACCTTTGTAACCAAAGTCCACGAGCCCATTAACGAGGTTGCATCGAAAGATGCAGAGAGTGTCGCTCCGTTGGAAGGGTAGAGTATGCTGCCTGGCTGGAGCGTAAGTGTATTCGACCAGTAAGACATTTGATTGGCTGGGTTGTTGGTATCTGTGAAGTTTAACTCGTATACTGCAGAAATGGCCATTACTCCATCATTCTTCACAGTAGCTTCGTAAGTATGAATCGAATGATTCAACCTTAAGTCTGCAAATCCAGGAGTTGGCCCAGGGACATTGTCGCCCAAGACATTACCGAGATGGTACATCGTTACATCGAAGTCGAGTCTTCTTTCGTTGTTATTAGTTACTTGATCATCAATTGACACAACACGAGCGAAAATTGTTTGATCGTCGCCAGATAACGCAGTCCAATTTATTAAAATTGGATTTGAAGAAGACGCTGCGCCGATATTGTTGATGTTTAACGACGTGATTTGGGTTTCTGGAGACGAGGCCGATGCTTTGTGATAAAGATTTAGAGTAACTGAACCCGCAACTGAACCTTGATTGGAAACGACGATACGGATGATGTGCTCGCCTGGCGCTAACTTGTACTGACCAGATTCATCTACGGAGCCCCCGGATGAAAGAGTCATTACAGACACGCTGAAATCTGGATTTGAGCGTCCGCTTGTAGCATCTACTGGGATCATCGGCACGGTAACCTGTAGAAGTAATACCATCAGAATAGAGACTGCTACTTTCCTACTGGACATCAGTCATCCCTCCTTTGAAAGCATGGATTTGGACAGTTTTGCCCTGCCTAGTCCATGCAGCTAACAATTGCTCCATCAGATGATTATGAATTTGGTCGCCGATTCCAAGGCGCCTTCTTTCCTCCCAAAGAAGTAATTGCTCTGCCTGAGTAAGTATACCGTCTTTGAGATATAATTCGAGGGTTCGGCGATAGGAGTCTCTGTCAGAAACAGCGTAAACAATCTCATCACCAGGGAGGATATCCGCCCTGTTCTGGATGATGTTTCCAAGATTGAGGGCTTCCTCATAGGATAGGTTGCGCCTGTCCAGTTCACTCTGGACACTAGAGGCTATTTCCTGAAGGGCATACTTGGTCGTAGCCTTGTGAATTTGCCGCATAAACTTGCGACATCTCCTAGACATACGACTAGCGGCCATATCTGTCGTTCTACTCCGGAGGATTATAAGACAACCGATGCCCATGTGTGATTTCATGCACTATGAGCGTTTAATTATTCATCTTGCATAAAAGAGGCACTCCGGAGCATAATACTCTACAGACGCCTAATCCAAGCCTTGATTTGCCATCACTTCTTGGAGTATGTCATGGCAGAAGCAATAACACTTGAAATCGGAGATAAATCTCCTCAATTTAAGGCTCTTGACTCCAAAGGAACAGAACATGAATTAGAGAAGATAATTAAAAGCGGGACAAAGGTAATTCTGTATTTCTATCCAAGAGATTCAACACCTGGATGCACAACACAAGCATGTGATTTTCGTGACGACATGGCAAGACTTCAGGCACACGGCTACCAAGTTTTTGGAGTATCCAAAGATTCGGTTAAAAGTCATGAGAAATTCATCGACAAGAAGGAATTAAATTTCCCATTATTGATGGATGAAGATGGTTCAATTCACGAGGCATTCGGAACATGGAGAATGAAAAAGAACTACGGCAGAGAGTACATGGGATGTGCAAGATCAACATTCGTTATAGATGAAAATGGTGATTTGACATTCTCTCGTTACAATGTCAAAGCGAAAGGTCATGTCTCGATGCTAATGCGTGAGTTGGGAATTAATGAATGAACTAAGTGGCCAAATGGTTGAACTCCCTAGTGGAGCGACCGCATGGCTTCCATGTATCGTTGCTAGCCAAAACGTGGGTAACGGCACTAATATCGGCGCCCTATCTCATATTGGAAGAGATGTTACTGTAGGAGAACATTGTAGAATACAGGGTTCGGTTTATGTTGCTGATAAATGTGTGATCGGCAATAATGTATTCATTGGCCCAAACGCCACATTAACAAATGACAGACACCCTCCTTCCAACGGAAAATGGAAACCAGTAATTGTGGAAGACGAGGTAGTGATCGGAGCTAATGCTACAATTGTTGCTGGAGTGAGGCTGAATACCGGTTGTGTTATCGCTGCAGGCGCAGTGGTCACAACAGACATACCTGCGAATCAAGTGTGGGGTGGCGTTCCAGCCAAACTTCTAATGACACGCGAAGAGTACAATTCAAGGAGGGTTCAAGATTAGTAAAATTGTGATTATTGAGTTCCTGAAGAAATGTATTGCTTATGCGGATTCTTCTATTCAAAGAAAAGAAGAGCGAGGCGATGACTCCGAGGTTATTTCTGAATGGAATGCATATCGAAACTACACTCAATACGCTCTCGAGGAAATTGAGAAAGGAGATTTAGACCACTGGTTCATTAGAGATACTCCTAAGGCTGAAATAGAAATCGACATGGACGAATTAGGACATTCTAGTAGAAGCAAGTGGTTATCTGCAGCCGCATCACCTAGACCTCTCGCACTAGTTTCTACTCGCAGTAATGGTAAGGAAAATATAGCTCCAATGACCAGCGTTTCAGTGGTATCAAATACACCACCACTTGTCATTCTTTCACTTTCACAGACAAGAGATGGCATGAAAAGAGATACCTACCTAAATCTAGTAGAGAGTGGAGAATGTGAACTGCAATTCCTTGCAGCGACTCATCAGTCTGCAATCGATGCAGACATTACCAGCACACCCACTAAACAAAGCGAGTGGGAACTATTGGATTGCGATGGTCCTATTCACCCATTAGCAGTTGTGGTAATGAAGTGCAGATTAATCGAGGATAACCCTCTACCTGAAGGTGCTGTTGCTAGATTACTTACCCTAAGAGTTGAAAAGATGCTTGTTCCATCTAACATCCCTCCCGATGAAGGACTATCTATTCTGTGCCAACACGGTATGGACAGATTGACACCGAGCCCACAAGACTGGGGTCACCTCGCTACCTATCATCGAAGTTGAGCAAGGCCATCAGAAAGGTTGGTTGTAGCTTTCCAAGAGATTTTTTCATTCATGGAAACATCTGGAAGCCTTCTTTTGCTATCACCATGATTAGCATCGCCGTGAATTATTCCAACGCCACGAACCTTTGAAATCAGATTTGCCAATTCCAACATAGTGATTTCATCAGTGGAGCCAAGATTGAATGCCTCTCCTTCCAATCCATCCATATCAGTTAGTGTGAGAAGGCCATCGATAACGTCTCCAACCCAAGTCAAACACCTAGTTTGACTACCGTCACCGTGCACTACAATTGGATCTGCAGCCATCATCATCGACACTACCTGTCCATTATCATCACCATGTAAACGAGGACCGTAAGCATTGCATGGTCTTGCAATGCGAACATCTAGTCCATTTCTTACTTCAAATTGGCAAAGTAATTCCCCAATATGCTTCGATGCACCATAAGAGTGCCTTTGATGAATATGAGCAGGAGGAAATAGGCTTTCCGAATCATTAGAGAGAGGCATTGATTCCTGCTCTCCAAATGACTCAGGAGATGAATAAAATATCATTCGACATCCATGCTTTTTGGCTAACTGCAAAGCATTCATGGTACCGTTAATGTTCACATCAACAACTAAATCTGCTTCTTTGTGGAATCTTCTAGTGCCGTTAACTGCTGCAAGATGATGTATTACTTTGGGAGAATGTGCTTCGAATATTCGCTCCCAATCTTGTATTGACCTGACATCGCCTTCTACAAATGTGGTTCCATCTGCGATTTGGTCAGAGGAGCCCCTCGACAGGTCATCGAAGACAATTACTTGGTCGCCACGTGCGATCAGTGCATCTACAAGATGTGAACCGAGGAAACCTGCCCCTCCGGTTACCAGTATCTCCATCTACTCACCTACACGCTCGAGGACTTCCAGTGTCACACCACCTGAGGAATTACTCAGACGAACTAAATCCCCATCGTTCACTGCTAAGCATGGATCTTCGGCAAACCCATGACTGTAAGGTAGGTTTAGCAAACTACATGCAGGCAAAGTTAGAGAACAAACATCACGATTTACAATCGCCTTAGGACCTTTACCTGTGTAGATAAGACCCATCAAGACGTATGGAGCTACTGTTGAGCCAGACCCTTTAGGATAGATGAGAACTGTGTCCTCTATTGCACGACCATCAAGAGGATGACCCTTCTCTTCGATTACTCCTGAATCACGATTCACATAACCGAGGTAAGTGATAGCCACGTCACTAACCATAGCCCGACCCTCAACAACCCAGTCTTCTTGGGAGTTTAGTCCACCGCCATTGATTTTGCAATCGCCAGATTGGTAAGTCTTAGAGGAGGCATGCTGAGGTTGTGCCTTGGGGGTCAATGGAGTGACCTCTCCTTCACTCAGTGATGGATTGAAAGCGTGGGAAACACAGTCTTCTATCGAACCAACAGATGTTGGCATATTGTTTAAGCCACTGGTGAGATAGTGCTCTGCTTTCAGTGAATTAGTCATCAAATGGTTGTATTTATTACGATTGTAAGGCGTTACTTCGGGGCAGGTATCTCGTAGAATAACCGCTCCTGCCTCTTCTAGAATTGCAATTGAGCCATCCGCTTCAGCCAAATCGAAGTTGTGGACAGAGGTAAAAACCCATAATCGGTTATCTGGAATCCTCATTCCCATTTCGCACCTTGAACGAACTGCAGACGCAGTGATTCTTATTTCCTCAAGACTTGCTTGGGGGCACCCTATTACAATGAGGTCAACTTGCCCTTTAGGTGCCAGGTCTTCGTATCTAGAAGACAAATCATCTTCCGTGAATATTAGAGATTCTTCATTACCACTCAGAAGAGGGGTGACCGTGTGACCATCTGCCCATAACATCGGACATCCGTAATTCGCAGCAGCTGCTGTCAATGCTTTCTTTGATGCAAAACTGATGTACGAAGGAAGACCACGAATAAACGGCATTGGACCATAAGGCACATTCCATCCAGGCCTGACTTGCTTTCCAATCCAATCACCAAGTATGGACCAATCAGACAGGGTCGACAAATCGCAATCTACGTCCACAACAATATTTGGAATTCGGTTTTCTTCAAGATGAAGCCCCCATTTTGGAGCATATCCTGTCAAAGCAGTGGCCAAGGCAGAAAGTCCAGACTCACGATTGGTAACAAGATCTGTCCACGAGTTATAGAACGCAACCGCATTTGATTCAGCCCATGAAGCAAAACCGGCTTCATCCTCTACTCCTCGGTCATAGGGCGTACAAGATAGAGACGACTCGACACCAAGGCTTTCGTAAGCCATTATTATCTCGAACTGCTGTTCTAGGAAATCTGGATAATCGATATCCATCTCTTCCATTCTTCGCTTATCACAACCTGCTGAATTGAGAGTTGTTGGAATTGCGACAGTTCCTTCGCCGGCTAAATCAGCGAGAAATCTCCTCAAACCGTGGCCGCCAGTAATCACAGATACACCTGAAACGTGACTATGGTTGACTTCAATGAAACCTTCTGCTTCGGCAGTCTCTGCTAAATCGACAACTAATCTAGCTGCTTTTTGCCTAGTCAGACCATCAGCGCCCGAAAGCATAGATGCAAGCGTTTCAGGTAACTCCATGTTAGTACGCTAGCGAATCATGCACATGAACACTTTGTAGGGAACATACTCTAATCATAGGAAGTATCTGGAATGAGTATGAAGGATAAGAAGCCCTCAAAGAAAAGTCGATTTGCAAAAATGACACCTACAATAGCGATTGCTATTTCTTTGGTATTAAGCACGATTGCATTGTATAACACACCTGATGAAATTGAATCTAGTAAAGGTCAAGATGCCTATCAATCTATTTCTAAGATGGGACCAATTTATGGCACACATAGTTGTGAGAAAGGAGGATTTAGTATCCAAATAGGATTGGATACAGACAGAGATAATGTTCTCGATAATAGTGAAGTTGAGGAAATAAGAAACGTATGCCATGGCCCACAAGGAGAGTCCGGGCCAATGGGGAATAGAGGATACTGGGGATATAACGGAACAAATGGATTGAATGGTACTGACGGAATTGACGGCAGTAATGGCAGCATAGGGATATCATCGTTTATTCAATCACAGGTCGGTGATTACGGCCCCTGCCCAGATGCGGTAGTAATTGAAATGGGTAATAATTCCAGTTCACAAAATGTTGATTCGCAAATTAAAATATGCTTTCAAGATTTGACAAGTGGGAGGCTGAGTGACATACAACCAAATTCTGGTAATTCATTCTCCACAGCATGTAATGGAGGATATAGCACCCAAGAACTGTTCATATTTGCAGCAGTAAAAGCGGACAAATGTTTGCTATTCAAAATGGACAATGACGAGGTACAGCAAATTTCCCCTTCCGTCGACTTCTCCCCGGGTAAGACACTAGGTTTCATCGAACACCAAAACCGGATTTGGTTTGATGCAGAGGATGGCACTGGCGTACAATTGTGGTCTACTGACGGCCACTCTACTTGGAAAGAGACAAACTTGAGCGGAGGGATTAATCTTGGAGGTGGGATTCTAAGGCATGGTGAAGAGTTGATTCTAAATTATCAAGACGGTCTTGGAATCTTTGGAGAATCTGAAGCTTGGACTGATGGAACATTTTCAAACATAACATCGGTGAATGGTGCACTAATATTCAATTCAGGATCTAGCATTTCGGTTAACGGAGGACTATTCAATGCTGAAATCAATTCAGTTGCCATTTATGCTGATGGATATTACTGGTTTATCGCTACTAGCGACTCACTCGGGCCGCAATTACATCGTAGTGATGGAACAACTTTGGAACAGATGACTACTACGCTTCAAGGAAACCCAGGAGTCAATATCCCCCCAACCCTCGTCGGTGAAAGAATTGTTTTCGATTCCGGTGAATTGATGGCATTCATTCCAAGTAATTCGAGTTTGGTCGAACTAAACTCAACAATTCAAGAGGTCGGAGAAAATACTGGATTCGTTGCTTACGGTGGTATTTTTTGGTTCGACTGTGGAGTTCCTGCTTACGGCTATGAGTTATGTGCAACAGATGGCATCTCTGCATGGCTACATACCGATTACGCTACCGGGATGGAATCGTCTTATCCGTCTCACCTTTCTATTGTTGGAAATAATCTGCTCACTTTGGTCAACGACCCTGTAGAAGGTGGAGAGTTGCATCTTGTCACAAGTTCAGGATTGGAGTTGCTTTGGGACCATGCTCAGGGTGATTTAGAATCAGGCAGTCATGGTCAAATGTGGATTACAAAGGACATGGTATTCTTCATAGCTGATTCAGAAACATATGGATTAGAAATGTATGGCTGGTCTCATGGAGAATTGGATAATCAATGGATTATCCTTAGTTAGCGCCAATCATGCCGAGCGGCCAATGGTTGCCTCCAACCTTGACCAAATGCTCTTTTTGACACCCTTGGAGCAGGAGGCATCTGCCATCTCTTGTGCTCGTTTCTTGCTAGACGAGTTAGGACTTCCTTGACAACCATGCTATCATGACCTTGACCAATTATCTCAGTCGCATCTAATCCATCTTCAATATGCAAACGTAGAATCTCATCTAAAACCGGATACGGAGGGAGACTGTCTTCGTCTTTTTGATCGGGTGCAAGTTCAGCACTAGGTGGTTTAGTCAGTGTTGATTCATTCACTGCATCTTTACCTAATCTTTGATTGTACTCTCTAGCAAGAGCATATACCTCCATTTTGTACAAATCACCCAGCGGTGCATAACCGCCAGCCATATCGCCATACAATGTGCAATATCCTTGTCCGAGTTCTGACTTGTTACCTGTGGCAATAGCCATTGCTCCGTTTGCATTAGCGTGTGCCATTACAATCAAACCACGAAGCCTAGCTTGCAAGTTCTCTGCTGCCACGGGATTACCATTAGCCAAGGTTTCCTTTAATGCGGATTCAGCAGAAGAATGTAAATCTGAAATTGGCTGAATTGAAAAATTAATCCCTAATGCTTCAGCTGTTGCCTTGGCATCATCGATACTATGTTGACTAGAATGACGAGAAGGCATGGAGATTGCCGTAACGTTCTCAGCACCAACTGCTGCACTTGCAACACATGCAGCCAGTGCTGAATCGATTCCTCCTGAAAGGCCTAAAACGATTTTAGAGATGCCACTCTTTCTGCAATAATCAGATAATCCGATAATCACAGCATCTAGTAAATCATCATCACCAGATGTCAATTCTTCACCTGGTGAAAGAATTGTGACATCACCATCACCAAGCCATTCACAGGCATCAGGAGATAATAAATCAGCAACTAGAACCCCTTCTGTCCAACTTGGAGCAACTACGGCAGTACCGTCTGGCCAAGCTATGATTGAGCGTCCATCGAATAGTAGATCATCGTTAGCCCCAACTTGGTTTGCGAGTAAGAACGGATGATTTAGAGAAGCCGCTGCGCTTCTTGCAACTTCGACTCTGATACTGGATTTATCTGCATGGTAAGGAGAGGCTGAGAGATTTACAGTAGCATCTAGAACAACTCCTTGCCTTCCCCATTCAACAATATGGAGTATTGGATCACTGTCATAATCATTAGGAGTAGCACCGCAATGTTGCCACGCATCTTCACAAATTGTAACTCCGATGTCTAATCCAGCAATCGTTCTAGCGATACCTGGGCCTTTTCCAGATTCAAAGTATCTAGCTTCATCGAATACATCGTAAGTAGGCAATAATTGCTTCCTAGTAACTTCTCTAACTGAATCTCCAGCCCTAACAACCCCGTTGCCGGGAAGAGAACGCTCACCTACAGAAGGCACAGGAGTCCCAACTAAAATCGGAATTACCGATTCAAGGGTGCTAGCAGTGTCATGACATGCTCTAATGAAATCCGGTTGAAGAAGGAGATCTCTAGGTGGATATCCGCTTATTGCAAGTTCAGTAGTAACCGCTAGGCTTGCACCTGCATTTGATGCCTGTTTCGAAAATTCACAGACTTTGGCAGCATTCCCGCTGATATCTCCAACTATGGGATTGACTTGTAACAAAGCGATTTTCGATGCCATGCCTCTCCCTCTATCTGACTCCAAAGAAGATTAGTTCCTATGCTTTTGCATTAGTCCGAATCCTCGGATTCATCGTCTTCATCTTCGTCTTCATACTCCCATTCCAAATCTGAGTCGCCATTATTCAATGTTGCAAGTCGCATCCAAGCCAGGATAACCAGTAGACTAACACAAACCATAGTCAAAGTCATACCCAAGATCCAAGGACTTGTAGAACCTATTGAATCTTGTAAAAATGACTTTTCTTGGGTCTTTTTCACATCTATGAATTCAGACTTATCTGTATCTTCACCAATTGTTACTTCAACTCTCTGAATGCCAGGAGATGTCGGTTTCCAATCAACAACTAAGGTCGAAACTGAATTGGCATCAACGGATAATGAAGTTCTTGCAAGTTGTGACCTAGCACCGTTTAAATCTACAATTTCCACTAGTAGATTAGCATCACCAGAAAGCATTCCATCGTTCCTTACATGGATTTGAACAATCGTAGGTTCATCTACTTCGAGACTAGATTTTGATAATTCAATTCCACTCTGTTCAAATTTGAAGTCTGGAGTGTAATGGATTAGACTCCATAGCCCTGCAGGATAATTCTCATTGTTACGATTGGTCTCAAACTGGTTACCAGCGATGTCTCTGCCTTCGAACCTCATTTTCAGAACTACTTGTTCTTGCAAATACTCTGTTGATACTCCAGATAAATCCACAGAACCTACAAACTCTAGGCGTAATCCTTCGTTTTCTTCACCATCTAATGTCATCATTTGGTTTCCAGAAGCAATCTTATCATTAGTACTACTAGCAGTAATCCACCAATACATTTCCACTGAACTTGCATCGATTCCATAGTTCTCTGAAATGATTACTCTAACTTCATGAGATTCGAGTTCTAAAATTGATGATTGCCTTGGAGAAGAGAATTCGATAACTTGAGGTCCAACAGAGTCGACTAAAATCCACTTTACTGCATCGAACTGACTGGTTGTGTCAATGCCTTGCTCAGGCATGCAGCCCACCTTCCAAGTCATTGCATGTTGACCTGATTCCACTGGAGCTTTCACCTGAGCAGTGAATAAGCCTTCAGAAGATGAAGCCATTGTTTTGATTCCGTCTATCCGCACTTCGACATCGCATTCGAATTGTGGCCGATCTAGACTCTGGGAGAACATGATATCTCCTGATAATTCCATCGATGAACCAGGAGATACCCTAGCACCATCTTCCCTCAGTGCACCGTTTTCAACCCATAGTGACAAATTACTCGGAATCATCATCTCAGTTGAAAATCTCCATCGGTTCTGTGGGAATGCTACTGAGTCTAGGTTCCCTGAACGGTCTGTCATCAACACCACAGGTTCCCTCCTAATATCTCCTAAATCGGGTAATGTCCATTGAGGTATGAACTCTAAGTAGAGCGCTAAATCCTGTTCGTAAGGGTTCGGTGTATTGCCATTTGAATTAACAACCTTGCATGAAGAGATTACTAGATGGTGTGATTCACTAACACAATTCCTCACCCCTGAATCCCATACAATTGTCAACTTATCACTAGCGATATTGTCTGGGATTCAGGGGTGAGGAATT
>Ga0233438_10005155_pt1 | contig 11117 bp, 6 predicted proteins | sample SI_123_September_FD_182720 | JGI IMG/M metagenome (GOLD analysis project Ga0233438, IMG submission 182720) | Seawater microbial communities from Saanich Inlet, British Columbia, Canada - SI_123_September2016_10_MG | ecosystem: Environmental > Aquatic > Marine > Inlet | place: Canada: British...
CAGTCGTGACCAGATCTACGTAGCCGATGACCCCACCATTTTTTTGCGCTCTGGTCTGAGGATCATCCGAGTTATTGTCGGCGAGAGTCTTAAAGTCTTCGTTATTGAGCGCTCTTTTAAGCAATTCGTTGGCTTGCAATTGCTGTTGTTGTCTTGTGACTTTCTCGAGATCGATCAATTCTTGATCGCTCATTTTAGGGTTTTCTCGACGCAATTGTGTCCTGACGCTCTCCATGGGAGGGTTGTCCACTGTCGGTGCTGCGACGATGATCTGGGCGAGTTCGGCACGGGGGCCGTGGGTAAAGAGCTTTTTGTTGGCATCGTATTGTTTGAGCAGTACATCGTCAGAGATAGGAGCTTGCTTAGCAATGCGATCCATCACCATTTCTAGCATGCTTTGATTGATGAGCTCTTCGCGTACTTGCTCTGGAGTCTGGTCGGTCTTTTCGATCAGCTCCTTGTATTGCTTGGTTCGCTTGGTCTCGAGATACTGGTTGAAGGCGGACTTGTAAAAACCGGCTCTCTTTGCCTCGTTGATCAGGAGTTGTCTATTGATCATTTCGCTCAAGAGCTGGGCTTCGATGATCTTTGCTCCTGCCTTGAAGGCCAGGCCGAGTTGAAAGACCTGCTCTTCAAATTGGGCTGGAGTGAGTTTCTTTTCTTTGAGAAATTGCTCGTAGGTGCGACCTTCGAGTGAGCGTGGCAGCTTGGCTGTGGCTAAGAGCTTTCCTTTTTCGATATCGGAGAGGGTTATGTTGAGGTCGTGTGCCTTGATCAGCAATTCTCTGACACGATTAGGATCGATGCCCAGCATGGCCTGCAAGGAGACTATGGCCGAGCGATACTCGCGCTTAAAGGCATCCACTGTGATGGGTGCCTGCTCTACATAGCAGATGATCATGGCATCTGGCGTTTTGGCCAGGGTCTTGAGCTCCAGATTACGCAAACCTGGTATATCGGCGAGTTCGTCGACAGTGCTTTTGTCCTGTGGTTTTTGATCCTTTTGCTGGCTATCGGCATTGCCTGTGGTGGCAGCAGCCGTCGGGTCGTTTGTCTGAGGGCTCTTGTCCGAGACCTTTGTCTTTTCGTGATTGCCTTGATTCGAGCAGCCTGCTAAAGCGAGGCAGGTCAAGCTCAATAGACTGGTCACCAAGACTTTTGATTTTGCTCCTGCCACTAGACGGCTCCTTTCACGGGAGAAATATTTGCCATAGCCTCGATCAATTGCTCCAGCAATTCGAGCTGCTCTTCGGGTTCGTCAGACTGCGATTTGACCAGGATGTATGGGGATGATCCCTGACCGCCAGCAATGCCGGGCTTGTAGGTCGTTCGACTGCCCAGGGTTTTGGGCAGATTGGCCTGGATCGGCATCCACTGCTGCAGTCGGAAGGGCACATAGAGCCTGATGCCCGACATGTCCGGCTTGATGGCCTGAATATTGGCTTTGGCCGCGATCAAGCGCAGACGCACCACTTTTGTGAGCTGAACGGTTTCTTTGGGAATGGCTCCAAACCTGTCCTTCCATTCATCTAAAAGCATCGTCAATTCGCGATCCGACTTGACGTCGGCCAGGCGTTTGTACTCGACTAGACGCTGCTCGTTGTCCTGCATATAGCTGTCGGGGATATAAGCAGTGACATTGATATCGATGGTGGTGTCGGCCTCTTGTGCAACAGCCTCGCCTCGCAATTCGGCCACGGATTCTTCGAGGATCTTGCAGTAGAGGTCAAAGCCAACGGAGATCATGTGGCCGTGCTGTTCCGCACCGAGGATATTACCGACTCCACGGATCTCCATATCTCGCAGCGCGATCTGATATCCCGACCCGAGAGAGGTAAACTCACGGATGGCCTTGAGTCTGCCGGTCGCTTGCTCTGAAAGGACCTTGGAAGGTTTGTAGAGACAGTAAGCATAGGCCTGGACCTCGGACCGTCCGACTCGTCCGCGCAATTGATACATCTGGGCCAGGCCGAGCTTATCGGCATCATTGATGATGATGGTATTGCAATTTGGTATATCGAGCCCTGATTCGATGATGGTGGTACAGACCAGGACATCAAATTCGTGCGCCATGAACGAGAGCATCACGTTTTCTAGTTCGCGTTCGTTCATCTGACCATGGCCGATGGCTACCCTTCCTTCGGGCACTAGTTGTTTGACTTCCATGGCGATCTGCTCGATATTTTCGATGCGGTTGTTGACAAAGTAAACCTGTCCGCCACGTTCCATTTCGTGCAGGATAGCGGTTCGGACCAGGGGCAACTTGTACTCGCCGACAAAGGTCTTGATGGGTGTACGGTTGATTGGGGGTGTCGTGATCTGGGACATATCACGTGCTCCGGACAAAGCCATATATAGAGTACGTGGTATTGGTGTCGCTGACATGGTGAGCACGTCTACCATGACTCGCAGCTGCTTGAGCTTTTCTTTGTGAGCGACGCCAAATCTCTGCTCTTCGTCGATGACTACCAGGCCGAGATCTTTAAAAGCGATGTCTTTTTGTAGCATTCGGTGCGTACCGACTACCACATCGCATTCGCCTGTCGCCAGGCGGCGCGCCACTTCTCTTTGCTCCTTGGCCGTCCTAAATCGACTCAGCAAGCCTACCTTGACTGGATAGGGGGCAAAGCGCTCGGCCATGTTGTTGTAGTGCTGCTGGGCAAGAATGGTGGTAGGTACGAGCACAGCTACTTGCTTGTGCGACATGACTGTTTTGAACACGCCACGTATTGCTACTTCGGTTTTGCCAAAGCCTACATCGCCACAGATGAGCCTATCCATGGGTTTGTTCGATTCAAGATCTCTTTTGACGTCCTGTATGGCCTGCCATTGATCGGGAGTCTCTTCATAAGGAAAAGCTTCTTCCATTTCGTATTGCCAAGGAGTGTCGGGCGTTGCTTGAAAACCTTCTTGCTTGGCTCGCATGGCGTAGAGATTGACCAGGTCCTCGGCTACCTGCTTGACTGATTTTTTGACCTTGCGTTTGGTGGATTCCCATTCGGCGCCGCCCAGTCGTGACAGTTTTGGCGTGCCTTCGCCTGCGCCGCGATAACGCGACAAGAGATTGATCTGGTCGACAGGGACTAGCAGTCTGTCTTCGCCAGAATACTGGATGGTCAGATATTCTCTTTGCTGTCCATCGAGCAGTACGGGCCCGACACCGATAAACTGCCCGATGCCGTGCTTCATGTGTACGACATAGTCAGATACCTTGAGGTCCGCTACAGAAGTAAATTTTTCATAGGTCTTTTCGGCCACGGGGCGACGGTATACGGTCGGCTTGCGCTTGACCCCAAACATCTCGGCGTCGGTTATACAGACAAAATTGACATCATCCAGTTTAAAACCATGGGTAAATCCATGTCGGCACACTGATACGTCCAGGCTCTGGTTGCGCGGATCAGCCGTCTTTTTTTGATCCTTGTCCTTGGTCGCTCCCAGTGGGTCGGCAAGATCGTCTATGTGCAGGTTGGCCTGATGGCTCTCGTCTTGAGCGCTCAGATAGGTCGCGTGACAATCCCATTCACGTAAGACTCCCAGCATGCGCTGTGGCTGCTCCGTCGCGATCAGGACACTCAAGCCTTCGCGTGCCCACGATCTTACTTTCTCTGCTACCAGTTCTATTTGATTGCCAAATCGCTCGACTGGATGGCAATCAAATTGCACCAGATGCGGTGCAGCCATTTCGCTCGTTGCTATTTCTTCTTCGAGTGCGAGAGGCAAGGTCGACATATAGACCTTTTGCTGTGGCTTGAGCTTGCTTGCGATCTCGGCCGGACTCAAATGCAGTTTGCGGGGAAGTGGCAGCAATCTACCAGTATCGATACCTTCTTTAAATGAGGCATTGAATTTGTCTTCGGTCACGTTGAGAGCCGCCATGAGCGAATCCCATTCATCCAGAAAAACCAGGGAGTTGGAGCTGAAAAAGTCGCACAATGTGGCAAACTCTTGGTGCACGTAAGGTGCGTAATACTCCACTGATTCGGGATACCGGCCCATAGAAAGAGCCTCGAGGTCGTTTTCCATGACTGAGCGCAGAGTATCTGCAGGGGCTGCCTCGAGTTCGTTCTGGCGTGCCTCGCTGACAGCCTCTAGTTTGGAGGCCAGTGCCTGGCTTGATGATTCGCTTGTATCAAGGACTATCCACCAGCGAGGGTAGATAGTTATCTGGTCTGCTGGTTCGACGGAGCGCTGAGAGTCTATGTTAAAGACACGCATTGATTCGATTTCGTCGCCAAAGAGTTCGATACGGACAGGCAGTCCATGAGAGGGAAAGATATCGACGATGTCGCCACGAACCGAAAATTCGCCGCGCAGTGTGACGAGGGCTTCTTTGCTATAGCCTAGTGAAGTCAGTTTGTGCGCTAGCTCTTGAGGCTCGATTGTCTGCCCTTTCTTGAGGCTTAGAGCGCTATCCTGCAAGAGTGTTTGCGAAAGCACTCTCTGACCCAGAGCTCTGGCAGTGACGACCGCAATGCAGGGCTCGTCGGGGCGAGTCATCAGATGATTGAGCAGATCGAGCTGTGCAGCGATATTGTCCGGACTGGACAAGACTTGCTCATAAGGTGAGACTTCTGAGGATGGATAGAGAAAGACCGGATATCTGACCAGATTGATCAATTCTTGATGGTAGCGAGCGCCGGTGTGGTTGTCCTGAACGATCAAGACACAAGGTCTTTTGGTCTCGTGACTGAGGACCGAAAGTACGAGGGATTTGGCCGAGTCGGTCAGCCCTGTGAGATTGAGTTCGCCTTTTACGCCTTTAGCGGTGCGCGACAGGAGTCGAGCATATTGCGGCGAGGCGATGAAGAGCTTTTGCAGTTTTGCGGCGAGATTGGCGTTCAGCATGGGTTGCCCGAGCGATGGGAAACGGCCATTTTACCATCGTGCAGAGCCCTGGATGAGCCGGTGTAACGTCCTCTAAAGCACGCCTTTATGGTGATATGATTTAGCTTTTGTGCTTATACAGGCGCTTATCGTTGGCAAGATACTCAAGAACATTAACTAAAACACTAAAAACTCTTAAAGCACTGATAGTGTTGTCTGCATGTGCTTGCTTGGCTCCAGTCTCGGCCCAAAATGCGGCGCTCAAGTACAAGCCTGAAACCATGGCTTTTTTGACGCAAGGCACGGAGCTATTGAGGCAAAATAAGCTAAAGGCAGCCAGGGAAAAGTTTGAAAAGGTCGTGGCTCTCGAACCAGGGATACCTGATGGCTACAACAATCTTGGGCTCACCTATGCTTATGATGGCCAGCTTGACAAGGCCGTGGCCAATTATCGTCGTGCACTAGACATAGAGCCCCTTTATGCTACTGCTCTAAATAATCTCGCAGTTGTGCTATACGCGCAGGGTAAAGCCGAAGAAGCCCTTTATTATTGGCGTTTATGCCTCAAGGTCACTCCTGGCAGCTTGCCGGAGCTCAACTATCACATAGCCAATGCACTCAGGGATACCGGTAATAAGGTCGAGGCCCGCAAACATTATCAAGAAGCGCTGAAGGGCAATACTGCTGCTGGAAGGGCAGCCGCTTTGAGTGGCCTGGCTGCTCTCGATCTAAGCGAAGGTAAGCTAGACGATGCTTTTAAGCATATCAGCCAGTCGATCAAGCTAAATGGAGATTCGAGTTTTGCTTATTACCATTTAGGATTGATCCAAGAAAAGCGAGGTCATGTTGACAAAGCAATTGCTGCCTTTAAAAACTCCCTTAAATACGAAGAATCCGAAGCCTACATCAAAGAGACCAAGGAAAGGATAGCCAGGCTCTCCGGTCAGTCAGGCACGACGACAAATGCAGTCCAGCCCAATTTAGCTCAGCCAAATGCCATTGCCGATGCAATAAAGAAAAAGTCCTGGGCTGAGGCTGTCGCTTTGATCGAAGCAAAAAAAGCCAGTGGGCAAAATACCGAAGATCCCGTGCTCGAGAATAATCTCGGTCTTTGCCTCGCCAACTTAAACCAGCTCAACAAGGCTGTCGAATGCTATCGCAAAGCCATCATGCTAAAAAAAGAAGCCTTTCCAGAAGCTCAGTTCAATCTAGGCATGGCCTTGCGTAAAGGTGGCGATACTCTGGCTTCGGAAGCAGCCTTTCGCAAGGCGATCGATGACTCTGCTCAGCTAAAAAAGACTAATCCTCTCGCTCAAAATATGCTAGCAATCACATTGAGAGAGCGGGGAGACTATCCCGGGGCAGATCGAGCCTTTAGACGAGCGATCATGCAATCGGGAGGCGACCTGCCTGTGGCTCACTACAATCTGGCCGTTCTGCTCGAGCGTGTCGATCGTACTAGAGAGGCTGTGCAAGAGTACAAGACTTATCTCAAGCTCGCTCCTAAAGGAAAGAACGCTCAGTTGGCCAGGGGTAGATTGCGCAAATTAGGTGTAGCTTTATAAAGCTTGGGCGCGGGTTGCCAATAGCGGCTTCTCGATTGCTGTAAAATAATTGGCACTATGTTAGAAAATCTGCAAGAGCCAATACAAGAAACAAAAACCGAAATTGACGTACACGAGCAAGTTGCGGCCGTGTGTCAGGTTGCCAGCGCCAGGCAAGTATCCCCCGTGCCAGAGGGCAAGACGCGCGTAGCTGTCTTGATGTCCGGTGGAGTCGACAGCTCGGCGACTGCTTTGATGATGCAAAAGGCTGGTTATGACGTTGTTGGTGTGACTGGCTGGTTGATCAAGTCCGGCAGTCGTTGTTGCGATACTGGCATGATCGATGCAGCTAGAGTCTGTGAACAGCTCAATATCGAGCACCACGCCGTCGATCTGAGAGAATTGTTTAAAAAGGAGATCATCGACGAATTTCCTAAGTCATACGAAAGAGCTAAGACTCCACTGCCTTGCAGCGTCTGCAATACTCTGATCAAATGGGGTGCCTTGCTCAACTATTCGCGTCGCATCCTCAATGCTGAGTACATTGCTACGGGCCATTACGCTCGCGTGGTGCAGACTGAGGATGGTTTGAGGCTCGCTCGTGCCGCGGATCCAAAAAAGGACCAGTCATATGTGCTCTGGGGTTTGACTATGGAGCAGCTAAAACACACTCTCTTGCCCCTGGGAGATTATGTCAAGGATGATATTAGAGCTATCGCCGAGGAGGGCCAGCTCGTTAATGCAGGCCGTCCGGACAGTCAGGACCTTTGTTTTATACCTATCGGCACCACTGCCCAGGCCTATCTAGCCAATTTCCTCCCCGCTGAGCCGGGGCCGATCGTGCATGTGGTGACTGGTCAAGCCCTAGGATTGCACCAGGGTACCTTCAATTATACGATCGGGCAGCGCAAGGGGCTGGGCATAAGCTATCCAGAGCCGCTTACGTGATTTCGATCGATCCGGATACTCGCACTGTCTATGTTGGCCCTAAAGAAGCCCTCTTGAGACAAGAGCTTACGGCTTCCCTGGTCAACTGGATCTTAGAGTCACCACCTGTGGAGCCTTTCAAAGCCCTGGCCAAGATCAGGTACAATTCGCCTGCTGCCCCAGCCATGGTGTATCCCTTGCCGGATGGGCAGGTGCGGGTTGTCTTTGACGAGCCTCAGCCTGCTATCACTCCTGGACAGGTGCTGGGAGTCTATGATCTATCCGATACGTATATCCTCGGTGGCGGCTGGATCGACTGAGTTTTTTTCGTTGCTAAGCTGGCTCTCATAATTTATAATCAGGTGCGGGCGCCATCGGCGGTAGTGTCAGGTGGTCGTTTATGTTTATGTCATAACCGAGCGGGGGCTGATTTTGCACAATATTTCATTGCCTAAGCTTATGTCGCCAAGATTTTTGTCGATCGTTTCGGGATTAGCGCTCGTGCTGGCTGCCAGCACCATTGGCGATGGCTCTAGCGTTGAGGCCCGCACTCGCAAATCTGTGCACAAGACCAGTGCCAAAAGAGTCACGACATCTAAGCGTTCAAGTCGTTCCCATAAGACTGCCCATGCTTCCAGCCATAGCAAACATCATCACCATCATGTAGTCGCGCATGCGGCACCCAAGCCACGTTATGCCTATCCGCTCGGTCTCTTTTTGAGCCGACCTCCCGCCTTTGATACCTCGCGTCTCGATGATCAGGCCTCAGAGGACATCCGCGACAAGTTTGAGCGGGGCGTGGCAGATGTATATGCGGCACGCATCCTCGTAAAGGCTGGCATCGTCAAATACCATCCTCTGCGTGGTGGCATCTTTTACAGACGTGAACCGGTCAAGTACATAGTCATGCATTCGACCGAGACTGGTATACCTGTACCGGCCAAAAACGTGATTGAGAGCTGGAGTTCTATGGGTTTACGCCACCCTGGGGCACAGTACGTCGTCGATCGTGACGGTACCATCTATCAGGCCGTCGATCCTGACTTGGCTACAGTCCATGTCAATATATTCAAGACTTTGCCTGGGATCAACAACGACAACTCGATTGGTATCGAGATGAATCACACAGGTTCGCAAGATTATCCTCGTGCGCAGAGGCAGGCAGTCACTCGGCTGGTCGGTTATCTCAAGCATCGATACAATATCCAGGCAGGCAATATCATCACGCACCGCTATGCCCAGCAAGGCGATCATACCGATCCGGTCAACTTCAATTTTGATGATTTTCTTGCCACTATAGATAGTTTTACAAGCAAGGCAATTGCTTATCGCGTCAAGTCCGTCAAGGATGATGCCAAACAATGGAAAAAGACTGCAGAGCCTGCTGCTAATGTCTATCTCAAGCCACATACCCAAGATCAAAATAATGCCATCGAGACCAAGACCGAGCCTCAAAATGTCCCAGAGTCAAACTCAATGGACCCTAAGCTCGAATCACCCACAGACAAGGTCAATCAAGCCGATCCTGTAGAAATCATCAAGCCTGCTGACGACAAGATGCCTGAGCAGTCGCGCCGACCTATTTCTCCTTCTCCCTTTCTTCCCGCACCGACTACATCGGCTTTCAAGCCTGCAACTCAGCAGTTGGTGCGCATCCCTGTGGATGCCAACGGCAATATACTTGAGTATGCGCAACCAGGTGCAAATGCACCAAGCAAGACTGGCGTGGCAGCCGCCGAAGACCGCCGCAGCAAATGGCTTAAGCCCTATCCTGGCCTTTAGGCTGCCAGACCGACGCAATGATCTTATAATTGCCTTTGGCCTGGTCGTGGGACCTGATGTCGCTTTCGACCAGGCAGATTTTTGTAATGCGATGGGTCAGGATCAATCCATCAATGCCTTTCAGATCTTTTGGCATGAGCGAGCATTTTGCTTTTAGTCTAATCAAGGTTATGTGCGGTTTAAATGACTCCAGTCTGTGGTCTTGTTTTTGATTTGAGCCGTATCTGGCTGCCACTGCCCTTGATACCTCGCCTGCCCTCATGATCGGTGCCCCTGCTGCTTCCAGGGCAAAGGTTTTGGCAGGTACGGCTACGATTACTCTTGGGGCTTGCCAATCCGGCCAGGCCTCGACTCTGTCAAAGATTATCTCCAGTGGTTTTTGCAGATGTAAGTCATGCAATGATTGGGCAAGATCATTTTGTAGATCGTCTAGTTTGTGGTTTGGCACATCGCCAATAAAGGCAAAGGTTAAATGTAGCTTCTTTCGTGGCACCATTTTGTATGCTTGAGCCAGATTGGCTTGCTGAAAGGCAAGAGCCTGCTCGCAGCAAGCAGGCTCCAAAAAACTCGCCACAAACAAGCGCATCAGCCAGTGCTCTCTCGCTTGGGCATCTGCTCTTTTAGTGTATCGATCACGCCTTGAGGTCCGCCCATGCCTTTGACGAGCAGAGCGCCGCCAATAGCAAATGGCAAAAACATGATGATGATCTGCATCATAGTGACACCAGGGAAGGTGATCGTGAGAGTGGCCAGGGTGGCTAGAATGGTGACTGCGCAACCAAGAACGGTGAGGCACCAGCCCCATTTGCTGCGCGAATTGTAAAAGATCATGCCCAGGCCGATCATGATCGGTAGAAAAAGGAGGGCAAATCCACCGGAGCCCATGCCGAGCATGGCTAGCAAGCCGCTGGATACATGGATATGTTGAAAGACCATGACCAGCCCGATAAATATAAGAGCTAGACCGCCAAAATAGGCAGCATCAGATTTTTTTGCCTTGCCTGATTTGCCGGATCGGCTGGAAATGGCATCGGATCTGGTATCAACAGCGTAGATATTGCCATTTTTGTCCTGGCGTGAGACCGCTCTCTGCTCATCATCCAAAACGCTGGCCTCGAGCTCGATGAGCTTTTGCTGGATCTCTTCTTCTTTCTTGTTCATTTTGTTAGTAGGCTCCTCTTTAAGGAGGTCTCCGTTGAGATTGAAATTTCAGCATATCACTGCTGATTATGCCCCAAAAATGGGGTGTCGAGACAAAAAGGCCGGCTGACTGATAAAGCGTGAGGAGGTAGGGGAATATAGATACCGAAAACATTCATATTTTAGGTGCCTGGAGAACCGATTCTGCTTATAATGGCCTGAGAGAGTTTATTACTCAAAGATCTTTTTCTTTTCTATCTAGACTGGATACATATATGAAATATCGCCTTTGCCAGACTCTCGGTCAGTGCGCTATGGCCGTGCTTGTAGCGAGTCAAGCCTGTGCAGCCAATCCAGCGGTCAAAGCTAGTGTCAATCTGCCGCTTGCTGCTTATCCGCTCAAGGCTCAACCGGCATCAGGCAGTGTGACAGATAAAAAACCAGGTCTTGCCGAAGGTCCGGGCGTTTGGATGAATATGTGGAGCTATCCCAAAGAAGATTTTGAGACCTATGCTCAGGGTTTGTATTCCAAGGGCATTCGCAATTTGTTTATCCAGACCTCGCGCAGCAATACTCCGGCAATTGCCAGCCCCGACAAGCTCGGTCAACTAATAGAAGCTTGCCACAAATACAATATTAGAGTGATTGCCTGGTCCTTTGCCGAGCTCATCGACCCGATCGCCGATGCCAACAAGATGATCGCTGCTGCCAATTTTAGATCGCCTAATGGTCATGCGCTCGATGCCATCGCGCCCAACCTCGAAAAAAATCTCAGCGTTGCCACTGTGGAGGCTTATTCGGCCCATATCCGCAAAATCCTCGGCCCAGACTACCCTTTGATCGCCGTCATATTTAGTCCGCTCAATCGTGGTCCCATGGTAGCGCGGACTAAATATG
>Ga0233438_10005160_pt1 | contig 11108 bp, 16 predicted proteins | sample SI_123_September_FD_182720 | JGI IMG/M metagenome (GOLD analysis project Ga0233438, IMG submission 182720) | Seawater microbial communities from Saanich Inlet, British Columbia, Canada - SI_123_September2016_10_MG | ecosystem: Environmental > Aquatic > Marine > Inlet | place: Canada: British...
CATAACAATGTGGTGTAGCACCTCTTGCTTTTGCATTTTCTTCTGTTTCAATAATTAAGGCACCGCATCCGTCCTTCAGAGATGTACCATTTCTTGTTTCACAAAAAGGTCTTACTGTATTATCAGGTGAAGCTGCACCGATAGATTCAAACAATACACCAGATGCGGTGTCAGAAGAAAGATTTTCGAATCCAGTTACGATTGCATATTTCTTACCAGATTGCAAATACATTTTAGCAATCTCTAGAGCTTGCAAACCACCTGAACAAGTTGATGAAAGTTGAAATGTCGGACCATATAATCCATACGATTGTGATACAAATGAAGGTACAAAATCGTGTAGTGTGTTTACCCATTTGTATGGGTTGTGTTTTAAAAATTTATGGCGATTTATTTCATGAGCCTCTTCCCATTCTTCACCTTCAAGATGTTCAATAGAAATTTCAGCTTTGTATTGTTTAGCACGTAGTTCTAAGTTAGTAGCAACTGGACCGCGAATACTTGATGTAATAACAGGTGCATCTCTATCAATGTCAAGATCTAAGTTTGCATCTTCAATTGCTTTTCCAACATTGTATAATGTACTAATACAAGATTCGTCAAAGTGTCTTAAGCTGCTTCTTCTTATGAAACCTTTTTCCAACACACAATAGTTCTTCATTTCTTCGTAATCAATATCTGTGCCGTCTATATTATCTAAAATTTTCTGGAAGTTATCTTCAGTATGATTGCCCATGCAATCAGTAACTGACATACCAGTAACCGCAAGTCTCATTATTTGTCTCCGTTAAAAGATTTACTCGATTTTGATGTGCCTGCATAGAGACCGAACCATGCTGCACCAGCACCCACAATGATACTGATTAGACCTGATTGTTCCAGTGTAGGATTTGGCAGGTCCATAAACCACATTGTAGAGTAATACAATAGAAAAATGTATACACTCAGGAATAAACGTGGAAATATTCTCCAGGCATCAACTGCCTGAGCTAGAAAAATCCATTTCTGATATGGATTTGATTCTAAGGCTTTAGGTGTAATGTCAATTTCGACTTCAACCGTATGTTTATTTTTATCTTCACTCATATAATATTTATAGCATGTAATAGTCTAGTGGTTTATCAAAATCATAATCATCTAGAAATCTTTGCAGATTATATTTTGTTCCGGTCAATGTAAAATATAAAACATATTTTTCTCTTGTAAAATCTTCAATATACAAGTTATATGATTCCATTTTATCCATCATAGGCATTAACCTAATATCTGGAGAGAAGTGAACTTTGATTTTACGAAGCTCGATATTAAATTCCATTTTCATCGATAATGTTCCTTTACCCAATCTACCTCATCAACCACATCCATAGGATTAGGCTCACCATGGAAGACACAGATTTTACCACCTTCTGGTATGGTTCTACCAAACATTTCTGAACGATCTCCTGCATGTTTACCACGTTCTACACCTTTCTTATAAGACCACAACCATTCGTCTGGAAATGGATTTGCAATATCCGGGAATGAATTCAAATAAGATGAAATAACATTCTGATCACCGAAGAAATGAACTTGCTTTTGATATGACTGCCATATTTGTCTATTGGTCATGTAATATTTCCAGATACCTTCAAACTGTGAATTATTAAATCTCATCACAGATGAATTATATTCTTTGCCGGGTAAAATACCTTCGTCTGGTCTGATAAAATCACGTATGATACCAAATCCATCCCATTCAAAGAAACAATCTATATTATCGGTAATCACCACATCAAGGTCAAAGTAAAGCCATTCACCAGCAGGTAAGATTTCTGGATCGAACATCTGCAATTTGTTCCACCAACCTTCAAAGCCAGTATGCAATGGTGCTACTTCAATTGGGCCTTTATATACATATTGATCGGTCAAAACAAAGAAACGAAAATCCTTTGTTGTGTTTCTTTTAATCATATTGTATAGGCGTTCTGTATATTCTTTAGGATACTTTGTACCCCAATTAACACATACTACATTTACCATGTTTTTTGTCCAACTTTCAAATCAAGTGCAGTCGTATAATAATTTAACCAGCTATAAAAACCAGCAAAGGCAACCAAGTATTGAAGCTCTTCTTTATTATAATACTTGAAAAAGCTTTCTTTATCTACACTTTCTTTATTTATGATTTGATCTATTGCTGTGAGCAAACAATTTTCATGCTCTTTAAAATTTTCTAACATTCTACCTTGAATGATAGCTTCGATCTCATACATACTCAGACCGGCTTGCCTAGCGATGGTAAGGTGATGCTGTAATTCATAGGAACTACCGAATGATGATGCTAATCTTAATACGATAATTTCTCTGGTTCTATCATCACGAAAGTTCCACAAATCTATAGCAATATCCATAAATGGATTACATAGTTCGGGTACTTCTGCTAATACGTGAAAGAAGTCGGCTTTACCGATTGTCTTTAATCTTTCCTGCATAGACTCTGCATTCTGAGAGGAATTGTTTTGTGACATTCTTATAACCTTTAGATTCTAACCATTCGGCTTCACTCTGTTTCTTATTATCACGATCGTAAGGAATTTTCTTACCATCAGGCATTTCGAAAATGTACTCAGACATATCCATCTCGAATCACCTTATAATTATAAACCCTAAAATCGTGCTTGTAATATTTGTTAACAACTTTACGCATTTGCTGGCTCCACTTAATAGTACCTGTCGGTCTATCTGGAGACATATTCACCGGTTCTTTAAATTTCTGATCATCAAAAAATATGTTAGCTTTATGAATCGTGTTAAAGAACCATTCTAAATCCTGAGTGAGTCTTTCAAATCTCAGAATATTTTCTTTCTCAATACCTTGACAGAAGTGTACTTGCGGAGAGACGTGTAATTTTTTATAAGCTCTTTCTACTGTGGCAGCTCTGCGTGTTTTGTGTTTTAATGTGAATGGATCTTTTGGAATACCGTTAAATCCGGCACGTAAAACATATTGTTCAAATGTTGGTGCTACAATATCACAAAGTTCACGATCTCTAAACTTCATATAATTATAATGACTTTCAAGTCTCGTATAAGGGTTACGTACTACACACCAAGGTTTGTAACCATCTAAATCGAATTGTGATGCTGGTTCATGTTTTCTTTTGTTAAAGTCTTCGTTTGTGTATGTATACATACCTAGATTTTGACGTATAAAATCCCCACCCGTTTTTGGGTTATGTATGAAAAGCAACTTTGTTCTAGTCTTAAAGCTCATACAATTCTTTCAGCTCATTCTTCCAAAGATCTGCATGTGGACAATCGCGGTATTCTTTAAACCATGGACCACCATCTGTATAGTGAACAATACCATCTTCAAGGTCATAGTAACCAGCAAGATTATTCCATTTCGGCGGCAGTTCACCAATCTCTTCATTAGCCCATAACATTCTATGCAAGTACATAGGCGATTCCGAATTCACAACTTCAGGTGTAAGAGTCTGACAGCCAGCATTATTAAACAACATGACTGAAGACCAGTTTTTTCTTGGATAAACGTGCTGCATCTTTCCATCCATCTTCATAATACTTTTTGGTGAATAGTCATGCTGCACACACGAAACTTTAGATTTGAATGGCATATCTTCTAAGATATTTGTTATGTCTTCTCTAGCAATCATATCACAATCCATAAAGAGTGAATGACCTTTATAACCACTTAAGAATGGTACAAGAAATCGTGTAATGGTAAATTCTGTAGAACCCTTGTTGTCATGTTCACGCCAGTATAGACCTTGCTCACGCAATTCATACTGCTTGAGTGGTATGACTTCTACATTTGGATTGTGTTTATGAATACTGTGTTTCAGTACTTCGTACGCAATGTCTTCTCTACTATCCCAACCAACAAAGACTTTAAAATCCTGCATTGACACGCTCCGGAGAAAAACCTTTCGCTTTGCGTGATGGACCTTTAAGATGATCGAAGTATTCTCCTAATGGACCTACAACCAATGGATGTTTAGTTTTTTTCCACATACCATAGCCAAGGTCCATACAGTCAATCAGACCTTCATGTATCATAGGAAAAGTTGTTTCATCAAAAGCGATACAATCGTGCCAAGCTTTGTGTTCAAAAATCTTATCATCATCATACATGGAACGGTATGTTTCACACCACAATTTGTGATGAGTGTGATCAGTATTCCAAATCATGATAGATGTTTCAGTAAATCTTGAAGGCATACGATTTACAAATGATAGATATGTTTTGCTGTCTACAATACTGTATAGCAAGTCTTCATCAATATCTTGTTTTGTAACTACATCACCATCGAGATAGATTACATATCTTGTTCTTGGTTTTTCTAACTCGTGTAATTGTGCATATACCTTGCATGCAAATTTAGCAGCTTGTACATCGATGTTATTAATATCATAGTTCAAGAAGTCTGGATGTCTATCTTTATTGCGTTCGATAAATTCAGCATGTTCCGGAATTTTCTTGTCAAAATCAAGAAAGATCACGTTTTGCGCATTGTAATCAGGTTTCTTGCCATCATAGTATATGTATAGATTTATGAAATCAGGCCAGTGCTTTACAAAACTATCTACAGAATTTTTACCATAACTTTCCCAGATTCTTTCACCTAGGGTCATGACTACAGAGAAATTAGTTGGTGTCATTTTTATTTTGCTCTTCAATTTTTTGTTTAATGATATCGTAGGCATAACCAATTTTATCTTTGATGTCTACTGAATCATTTCCAAGGAAGAAGCCTTTATTATGAATATGATCTGCATTACAATATGTGGTAGGTGCTTCATAATCTAGGTGCCGCATCACTGGATTTTTTAAGAAATTACCGGCTACAATAGGTCTGATCTCTACACCAGCTTCTATCAAAGCATCAGTAATCTTTTTTCTATTTATTGATACATCTACAAGAACAGAAAAACCAAAATAAGATGACGTACCGTTTTCTTCTTGAATTGTCACATTATCAAGTGTACTAAACAACCTTTTAAAATGTTCTGCATTTTCTTGTCTTACCTTCATCATATCTGGCCACTTCGCAAGTTGTGCTTGACCTGTAGCTCCAGACATTTCAAGTGGGCGTACACTGTAACCAGGCAATACAAACCTAAAGCTATCTTCGAATGGATCACCGGATTTATGATGTACAAGGTTTTTATCAGGCAAGGTACGCAACCAACCATGTGCTCTCATACTATCAATGTACTGTGCAGTTTTATCATTATTAGTAGTAATCATACCGCCTTCCATGGTTTGAAGGTGATGACTAAAGAAGAATGAGAATGTACCAATATCACCGTATGTACCGCAATATTCACCATCTGGCAAATATGAACCAAGTGATTCACAATTGTCTTCAAGTAGAATCAAATCATATTCATTTGCAATCTGGCGTAGCTCATATAGATCTGCAGGATTTCCTAATAGGTTTACCGCAAGAATAGCACGTGCGCAATCAGGATTTTTTTCTAAGATATTTCTTACACTCTTTGGGCAAATATTCAGTGTATCTTTATCTACATCGGCAAAGATAAGTTGGAAGCCGGCTTGACATACTGGATAGAATGTAGTGGACCAACTTACCGCTGGTACAATCACACCATCTAATGGACGAATTGGATAGTCGGTTGAATATCGCAACGATTGCATCATCAAAAGATTTGCAGATGAACCGCTGTTAACCATCTTTGCATGTTTGACACCAAAGAATTCAGCAAATTGTTTCTCAAACTTTTCAACTTCTGGTCCCATAGTAAAACGACCAGAATCAACAACACGTTGGATGGCATCAAGTTCTTCTTGACCCCAAGTATCACAACTCAGTGGATATTTCATTGTACTCTCTCCATTTCATAGTCAATCATTTCCATAATCAATTTTTCAAAATCATATTCGGGTTGCCAGTTGAGTTCTGTTCTGGCCTTTGTAGAATCTCCAAGTAATAGGTCTACTTCAGCTGGTCTATAATATTCTTCAGAGCAGTTGATGATTTGCTTATCGCCAATCCAACCTTTCTCATTAATATCTTTACCTTCCCATGTTACACTGCTACCCCATAATTGTTTTGTGGTAAACTCTATAAGCTCACGTACACTATGCAATTCACCCGTTGCAAGCACAAAATCATCTGGCTTATCTTGTTGCAGCATTAACCACATGCCTTTTACAAAATCTTTGGCATGACCCCAATCTCTTTGTGCATCTAAGTTACCAAGTGTAAGCACATCTTGATTTCCTTTGTAGATGTTCACTAATCCTTGTACAACTTTCTGTGTTACAAAGTCATCACCACGAAGTGGACTTTCATGGTTGAATAGAATACCATTACACGCAAACATATCATATGACTCACGATAATTCTTTACAATCCAATATGAATATAGTTTGGCAACACCATATGGTGAGCGTGGATAGAATGGAGTTGTTTCTGTTTGCGGTGTTTCTACAACCTTACCGTATAATTCAGATGTAGATGCCTGATAAAATTTACACTTTAAACCCAATGTACGAATACATTCGAGCATTCTAGTAGTACCAAGACCATCGACATCACCCGTATATTCAGGAATATCAAATGAGATTCTTACATGTGATTGTGCACCTAAGTTGTACACTTCATCAGGTTGAATCTTACTGAATAACCTTAACAAACCAGATGCATCAGTCAAATCACCATAGTGTGTATGAAGATTTGGGTGATTTAAAATTCCGCGAACTCTTACAGTATTGTCTACAGAAGTTCTTCTACGTAAGGCGTGCACTTCATAACCTTTGTCAAGCAAAAGTTCGGCAAGATATGCACCATCTTGTCCTGTTACACCTGTAATAAAGGCTATTTTAGCCATGATAGGTAATACTCCATTAATTCGGGCTGTGCCATCTCGTCAACTGTCCATGACGTATATGCTAGATTATACAACCATTGCTGCCTTTTTTCCCAATTAAAATTAGGTTTTTCAATTTGTGAAAGATCTGTTAAGTAGATTCCCGAACCAAAGCATCTTTCATCCAATGCAAAAGTTGGGATGCCTTCAACCACAGACTCCACAGCGGCGCTACTGCTATGAGTAACAGCGCAACGAGCACCCACCAAACTAGAAAACAAAGACCTACGATTCCTATCACTAGCATGAACTTCACAGTTGCTAACACCTTCAACAACCTTTCTCCAGCTTGGCTCAGGGTTTGGGTGAACCCTGAAAATAATTTTCCTATCAGTGTGTTTTCTAATTTCATCTACTTGCCTCCTAGCCCACACATTATATGGTTCTGTTCTATCATACATGAATCCTCTTTCAGATTGCATGAGAAAAACAATAGGACCATCATTATCTTGTGGATCTTTCTCTGTAAAATTAAATTGTTCTTTGAATGCTTCATATCTTTCAGGTCCGAGATCAGTATTCCAAAACTTACCTGTACCGGTACACGAACCTAAACCAATACGAAACATATATGTTTCACTACTATTCAATGCGTTACGAATGTATGTTGAAAATGCTGATGAATCAAGATAAAAGATTGGTTGATCTGAAGATTCGAGATTTTGCATCAACACTGCTCGCTCAGTGTCTTTCTTTCTCGGAGTCCAAGAACCAAAGCAAAAACCAGCATCACCTTCGATTGGTTTTAAACTTTCAGTCGTTTCTGTATTTGGCCAAGCATTCAATGCCTGTGTGATAGGATTATTAGAATCGTATCTTTTACCAGCTTTTATCGAAGAGATATAGCTTACTGTTTTCATAACAAGTACCGTCTCGCATTTCAGGAATACTGTATTGTTTATAAGCTAAGTTATAGAACAGATGTTCCCGATCATAATATTCTGGATTATTTAATTTAGAAAAATCAGTGTTGGAACACCATGCCGCTGGGTTATGATCAGGCGCATTTGTAAATACTGGAACACCCATTTTAAGTGCATCAATACCAGCAAGCGAGCATGAAGTTACCACTGCGTGAGCGTTTTTCAAATCTTCTTCAATAGATACATCTGCTACACCCGGTCCTGAAGTACCGTTGGCTCTAGGTTTTAAACGAACTCTTACTTTTTTATTGGTGTTTGCCTTAACATGTTCATACATTTTATTTGTCCAAGTTTCAGCATCCATACGGCATGAATAGCGTGTCATATTATTTGACGATGGTAAGATTACAATTTCATCACCATTTTGCCAAGGTTTTACATTCACATTCCATTTTTCAAATCTATCAGAAGGAACATTAAGCATACGATTATCGTGTAAACCATTATAGCACCAACGCCAATAAGATTTTTCGAAATCACCGTTGTATCTACCATTGTATGGCATGTCAGTAAAGATCCACGGTTCTTTCATATACTGCTCACAACCTTGAAGCAATCCCCATATTACAGTAAGATCCTTTTCACCAAAAGATGGAACTGTTTGCATGCAGTGTTCTGCTTCAGGCCAACCTTGCTTTAATGCACGAAATATTTCTTCCATCTTAGGTGATGGACGTGGTTGGATTAGATATGTTTTTTCAAATACTGCCATGGATATCCCAATGCTATTTCAGGTTCTGACCATTCTGTGTATGCCATCTTCTCGCACCATTCTTCTCGGTCAGGTTTATTTGGATTTTCTATATTTTCAAATGTTGTTGTCAATTCATGACATAATGATTCTTTACCCACGATTACTGGAACACCGTGAATAATTGCATCTACGGCTGGGTTAGAACAATGATTAATTACTATATGAGCACGGTCAAGAATATCATGTATGTTCATCATATCTTTATTACCAATAGACTTTGGCAAATCATAATACATACCAGGAATTTTTTGATTTACAAAATCCCAATCTGTATAATGATCGCGTGGATGTGGTCTGATTACAATTGGTCTATCACTATATTTGCGAACTTCGTGTACAGTGTCTTCAACCCATTGTTCCATTGTTGGCATACCAGTCCACTGAGTTGAGTCAGGTCTTTGCGTAGCAATAACAATAAACTCACCATCATTTCGCCATGGCATAAGATCTTTTGGAAACTGGCGCCATCTTGGATATTTTGGATCAGGTGTTGGGAATGTACCTTTAGCATTGATATGATCTAAACCTACCCGCCATGTTACATTGCGGCCAAGACTACCCACTTCAAGTACTACAACTGGTTTACCTTGTGATTTGTAATGATTGTATACGTTTTCATTGCCTGACATTCTGCCAGCAAAAAGCATACTCCAAATAACCACGGCATCAGCATCATCAGAATTAACTACAATTTTATCTCCGCTGTTTATGAGTCCAGTTTCAAAGGCTTCAAAAACAGGTTGAGCATTGCCAGCTCCAAAAGCTTTGTACAAACTAACTTTCATTTAGTTCTTTCAATCTTTTTTCAAGCTGATTAATTTTGTGTTGATGTTTGTAGATTTTAGATTGTATATGCCGCTTTTCACGATCTTCACGCATCATACGACCCATGTAATTATGATAGCTTTCTCTCATGAGAAGGTTATACTATTTGTATAAGGTTTTTGAAATGTAAGTGGCGTAATCTGAAGTATCTTCGGTGATACCATATTGTTTGGCAACACGATCACCAAACAAAGAAGCAAACGATCCAGCCACAATTGCCTTTGAGCTTGCATCGAGATTTTGGAACATGGCACCAGCAGCACGCATATCACCTTGTTCTACTTTTCCAGCCAATTTTTCGGCAGCAATTTTATCTTTTCTATTTTTGATAAGCTTAGTAAGTTCTTTCATCTCATCAGAAAATTGAATAGCCATGTTTTTGAGTTTGTTTTCTTCAAGCGATTCTTCACTGACAGATTCTGCTGGAATGATTTTTACTTTAGCCATAAACTTCTTATCATTGGCAAAGCGTGATTGAATCTTCATTTTCTTCAGTGCAATCTTCAAAGCTTCTTTTTCGTTTTTAGCTTTTACAGTTACACCACCTTCACCTGCAATATTAACTTGCATTAGTTCAGGTACGGTTGATTTTCTTTCTTCTACTGATTCTTCAGGAAGTTTCTCTGGATAATCTTTATCACCAGGTTTGGCAGGTGCTTCACCACGCTTGCGTTTAGCATGCATGTTAGCCCACAGACCTTTTTTCTTTTCTTCTAAAGCATCAGCAAGTTCTTGTCTAGTGACATCTTCTTTTTTCACTTTAGCAGCAAGGTCTTTATCAGCCTTACCCCATGTACCTGATCCTTTAGTAATAAAACTATTTACTCTGGCGAATGCCCATTGTTGTTGACTTGCTCCTGGTCTATGACCAGTTTTCCAAGCTGCCATACCTCTATCGTATACTTGTTTCAAAATACCGTAAGAGATACCAGATTTTTCTGCTTTCTTCTCAAGTCCAGCAATCTTTTCTTCAATAGGTTGTTTATCTTCGCCATACATTTGTTTATACTTCTTTGTGTGTTTTGAGACCTTAGTCTTCTTCATCTCACCGTCTTTGTCTTTATCTCCGGGAGCTGGTTTATATGCTTTTGGATCATCGTCTGACATTTTAGTCTGCTTGTCAAAGTGATCATCGCGATCATCTTTTTTATCTGCAGAGACACCTTTATTGTATGCCTTATTGTCTTCATCTTGTGCGGAAAGATGGGCAGCAATAGCCATTTCACGGCGTTTCTCTTTTGATTTACCATCAAATCTCGGATCATCTGACTTCTGAAAGTCTTTAATCCAAGTAGAGATATCGTCAGTGCTTTTTAGAGGCATTTATCCAGTGCCGCTTCCAAATCAGAAACTTTATATTTAGGATTACCTAAAGCGTTACGAACAATGGTCTTGTCTTTACAAACATAATCCTTACGATCAAAGTATGGTTCATCTAGAAAGTCTTTGATTCTCTTCTTAAATTTTTGTTTAAGGTATTTGTTAACAATTAACTGATCTCGGCCTTTGTATTTCTCCATAGAATCAGTAGACTGCACTGCCTCAACAAGAGCTTTCTCTTGAAGATCTTGAAGATAGTCTTCAAAAGGATTGAAGTTAGAAAAAAACGACATATTGTACTCCGTAAGTTGTATATCAGATCTATTTATTACTTGGAGTCTTTTATTTTGCTGAAATTGCCGTCTTTCATGAACTCGATAAAGGTTCTA
>Ga0233438_10005167_pt1 | contig 11098 bp, 10 predicted proteins | sample SI_123_September_FD_182720 | JGI IMG/M metagenome (GOLD analysis project Ga0233438, IMG submission 182720) | Seawater microbial communities from Saanich Inlet, British Columbia, Canada - SI_123_September2016_10_MG | ecosystem: Environmental > Aquatic > Marine > Inlet | place: Canada: British...
CTAATTGAAAACTAGTAGTACGGTTCAGGTTCATTGATCATTTATTTTAAAAGGTTTACCACTGTAGGGTTTGAGGTATTCATTTTCCAAACTCTTTTCGATGACCAGTTTTTCCATTCGTTTTAAAGTGACCTCTCCTTTTATATATTTTTCAATCATTAAACTCGCAATGCGTCCCGCCCATCGAGATCCGTAATAGCCATTTTCAACCAGTATGGCGATTGCAATTTTAGGATCATCTTTTGGTGCAAAAGCCACAAATATAGAGTGGTCTGTAAGTTGTTGTTTTACGCCATCAATTTTGGTGAAATTTTCGGCGGTTCCTGTTTTACCACAAATTTCTATTCCAGGAACTTTCAGAAAATTGGCGGTTCCTTTGTTATATACATTATGCATTCCTTCAATAATGGGGTCATAATATTTAGGTTCGATGGATGTTTGTTTTGGGGTTGTAAAGTTAGGATCCATGCTCTCACCCTCAATAGACTTTATTATATGGGGAGTATAATAATAGCCTTTATTCGCAATCGCAGCTGTCATATTTGCCAATTGAATGGGTGTCACTAAAATTTCTCCCTGCCCAATAGCGTTTGAAATAATGGTGGTCGCACCCCATTGAAATTCTGGATACCATTTGTCGTAGTAGTTCCCATCTGGAATGTTTCCTTTTTTCCCAACGGATAAATCATTGCCTAAAAAATTACCTAAACCAAAACTTTTTATATGACTACTCCAGATGTTCATAGACTCGGAAGCATTGCTGTATTTTTCAATAGTTGATCTGAAAGCCATCGAAAAATAGGAATTACAGGAATAGCTAATTCCAGAATCTAGATTTCTAAAACCCCCACCACAATGACATTTCATAACCCGTTTATTTTTTCCATAGACATATCTTTCTGAACAAATGATATTTGTTTTTGGGGTGATGACATTTTCTTGTAAGGCAGTCAATGCGACTAATAATTTAAAAGGAGATCCTGGAACATGCATTCTAGTGAGTCCCTTGTCAATTAAGGGTCTGTGAATGGTGTCTAAATATAATTTGGTGTAGTTTTTGGAACGTTGGCGACCCACTAATAAGTTTGGATTGTATGAAGGCGCTGAGACAAGACTCAAAATTTCACCTGTGCTTGGTTCAAGAGCAACAATACCACCAATTTTGTTTTGCATCAGCAATTCTCCATAGGCCTGAAGCTCGGAGTCAATGGTGATTTTGATATCCTTTCCTGGAACTGGAAGGGTGTCAAATGCTCCCTGTTTATAGGCTCCAATATCTCTGTTGTAAATATCTTTTTGGATGTATTTTACGCCTTTGACTCCTCTTAGTTTTTTTTCATATGAGACTTCGACCCCTTGTTTGCCAATCATATCCCCCAAACGGTAGTAAGAATCTTTTGCAATTTCTTTATTATTTACCTCTGCGATGTAACCTAATACATTGGCGCCAATGGAAGTTTGATAATCTCTTAACGATCGTTTTTGAATATAAAACCCTTTAAATTTTCTTAATTTTTCAGAAAGAAAAGCATAATCTTCTTTAGAGAGGTGACGTAAGAATGGAAAGGGAAGTCTTGGTGAATAGTTTTTAGCCCGTTCGTAAGATTTTAAAAATTCATCCTTATCAATTTTCAATAAATTACAAAATAGTAGGGTATCTAAAGGCTCAACTTCTCTGGGAATTACCATCACATCATAACTCGGTTGATTGGCTACCAAAAGGCTGTCATTTCTATCGTAGATATAGCCGCGTTTTGGGTAATGAAATACTTTTCGAATGGCATTATCATTATCAATATCGAATTCATTGGCGGTGTATATTTGTAAATAATACAAACGTCCGATAAAACAAATCCCTGTTAGAATGACCAATCCAAAAAGAAGTATTTTTCTCATGTTTCTTTTCTACTAAATAATGAACTAAAAAGTAAACACAATACAAGCGTAAAAACACTTGAATACAAAGTTTGTTGGAGAATTAGAACTGATTTTGTTTCATCAAAAATAACAAGAGAAAACAATATTAAGTGGTGAATGACGATGAGTAACAAAAAGTAAACTAAACGTCGAGAAAATTCTAAAGTGCTAAATTTTATTGATTGATAGTCGTAGGCCGATCCAAACGAAAATTTAAGAATAAGTGGACGGATATAAGCAATGGCAACACTTGCAGCGGCATGAACACCACCAGAATCTAAAAATATATCGACAGTATATCCGATTAAAAAACTAGAAAAAATAAACAACAATCGGTTGTTGATGACGGGGTATAGTAATACAAAAAAAACATACACATAGGGGTTGATTTCCCCCATAAAATTTATGTTGCTGCAAATCAGAACCTGAAGTAAAACAAGCCCTATAAAACTCAAAATAATTTTCAATACACTATTGTTCATTGGAACTCTTTAAGGCTTTAAGCTCGTTAATATGGGTATTTTTTATAATGTAAACATGCTCTAGGTTTCTCATATTATTGAATAATTTAACTTCAATAATATAAAGATTTTTTGTGTCATTAAGGCGATAAGATTCAATACTTCCAACAGGGATGTCTGGAGGAAACGTAGAGGAGTATCCGCTAGTGACAATCGTATCTCCTACGGATAATTTCACAAGGTCTTGTATGTCTATTAACTGTGTGATTTCAGGAGATTCACCATTCCAACTTAAGGTTCCAAAATAATTAGTTTTCTTTAACTTTACATTGATGCGACTGTTTGTGTTTAAAATAGATAAGACTCTAGAATAGTTTTTAGATGTTCCATCAATAACACCAACAATACCTTTTGAAGTGATTACACCATAATCTACTTCAATTCCATCGCTTTGTCCTTTATTTAGAGTTAGATAATTATTTGGAAGGGAGTAACTGTTTTTGTAAATCAGACTTGGTTGTAATTCATATTTGTATTCCAAAAGCGTATCAACAGTCACTGTTTTTTCTTGATTAAAAACGGCCATTCTCAAGCGATTGTTTTCTTCTAAAAGGATTTGATTTTCTTTTTTGAGATTGAAGTATTGGGTAATGCTATGAAACGTGCCGTAAATACTGCCTGTGATTTGATTGGAGGAATTTAAAAACTTACTTCGATGATAATCATGTGATTGAATCGTGAGTGAGAGTGCATAAGAAAACAACAACAAAAACAAGACAAATGTTTTGTTTTTAATGAAGAAATTAAAAAGTTGTTGCATTACTTAAGGGCTATTTTATCAAGACACTTTTATATTTTGTAATATTTTTTAAAACAATCCCAGTTCCTCTTACAACAGCTCTTAACGGGTCTTCTGCAATGTACACAGGCAAGTCTGTTTTTTGTGACAATCGTTTGTCCAGTCCTCTTAACATCGATCCGCCACCGGCAAGATAAATACCTGTGTTATAGATGTCAGCCGCCAATTCTGGGGGTGTTTGTGAGAGTGTTTCCATGACGGAATCTTCAATTCGTAGAATCGATTTATCTAATGCTTTCGCAATTTCTCGGTGGGTAATTTGAACCTGTTTAGGTTTTCCTGTCAATAAATCTCGTCCTTGCACATTCATTTCATCTGGCGGAACTTCTAAATCTTCTGTAGCTGCACCAATTTGTATTTTTATTTTTTCTGCAGTACGATCTCCAACATACAAGTTATGTTGTGTTCGCATATAATAGATAATATCATTGGTAAAGACATCTCCTGCAACTTTGACAGATTTATCACATACAATTCCACCCAGCGCAATCACAGCAATTTCGGTGGTTCCACCACCAATATCGACAATCATATTTCCTTTTGGTTGCATGATATCAACTCCAATACCAATAGCTGCTGCCATGGGCTCATGAATTAAATACACTTCTTTGCCATTGACACGTTCAGCAGATTCTTTTACCGCCCGCATTTCTACTTATGTAATCCCCGAAGGAATACAAATCACCATCCTTAGCGAAGGTGTAAATAATTTATTTTTGAGTGCTGGAATACTTTTAATAAATAAACTTATCATTTGCTCAGAGGCATCAAAATCAGCAATTACACCATCTTTTAAAGGTCGAATTGTTTTGATGTTTTCATGCGTTTTTCCTTGCATTAAGTTTGCTTCTTTACCGACTGCAATAATTTTTCCTGAAACACGATCTCTAGCAACAATAGATGGGCTATCAATTACAACTTTGTCATTATGAATTATTAGAGTGTTGGCGGTGCCTAAATCAATGGCTATTTCTTCAGTTAAGAAGTCAAAAAATCCCATATGCTATAAAAAATTTATCAAAAAATATAAAAAGTATTTTGCTACTTTGTAAAAGTACTAAAATAAACTTTAAGTTTTGAAAGTAGCTTTTATTTAAATATTTTAGTGTTTAAAATGACGTGTTTTTGTAAAAACCATCGCCACATTATTGGCATTGCAATAATCTATACTTAACTGATCTTTAATACTTCCTCCTGGTTGAATGACCGCTGTAATCCCTGCATTTTTTGCAATCTCTACACAATCAGGAAATGGAAAAAATGCATCACTTGCCATCACGGCACCATTTAGTTTAAAATTAAAAGAATTTGCTTTATGGATGGCTTGATTTAATGCATCAACACGACTTGTTTGCCCAGTGCCACTCGCAAATAGTTGCTTGTTTTTTGCTAAAACGATGGTATTTGATTTGGTGTGTTTACATATTTTAGAGGCAAATAATAAATCTTCTATTTCTGAGTCTATTGGTTTGGCTGTGGTTGCGTTTTCTAAGACATTTAGCGTATCAGTAATCATATCTTTTTCCTGAACCAAGACACCATTCAAACAGCTTCTTAAACTTGTTTCGGGTAAATTAATCGTATTTTGAATTAATAAAATTCTGTTTTTCTTTCCTTTTAAAAGAGCTTCTGCATCTGAACTAAAAGAAGGGGCAATTACCACTTCACAGAACAAACTGTGAATTTCTTCGGCAGTTACCAAATCAATTTCACTATTAGTAATTAAGACACCTCCAAAAGCAGAAACAGGATCTCCTGCCAAAGCATCTACATATGCTTGGTGTAACGTATCTCGTTGTGCAACCCCGCATGCATTGTTGTGTTTTAAAATGGCAAATGTAGGCGCTTCATCATAAAATTCGTTCATAAGATTCACAGCCGCATCCACATCCAAAAGATTGTTGTAACTTAATTCTTTTCCATGAAGTTTCGTAAACATAGCTTCAAAATCCCCAAAGAAATACCCTTTTTGGTGGGGGTTTTCTCCGTAACGAAGCTCATTGCCTTGTGTTTCACTAATTTTTAATACGACCTCTTCTTTTTCGCTATTGAAATAATTAAAAATTGCACTGTCGTAATGCGATGAAACATTAAAAGATTTGGTTGCAAAGCGTTTTCTGTCTTCAATCGAAATACGACCTTCATCTTCAGAAATGAGAGCTAAGAACTCGGCATAGTCTTCTACAGACGATACACATATTACATCTTTATAATTTTTTGCGGCGGCACGAATTAATGAAATTCCACCAATATCAATTTTTTCAATAATATCTTCATTGCTTGCTCCTGAAGCAACTGTTTTTTCAAAGGGATAAAGATCCACAATAACAGCATCGATTTGTGGAATCGAAAATGATGTCATTTCTTCTACATCTTGTGCGTTGTCTTGACGATTTAAAATTCCACCAAATATTTTTGGATGTAAGGTTTTGACACGTCCTCCAAGAATAGAAGGGTATTCAGTGATCTGCTCTGCAGGGACGACTTTAATTCCTAAGTCGTTGATGAATTTTTGGGTGCCTCCGGTGGAGTATATAGTAACGCCTTGAGCGTTCAGTTTTTCAACAATGGGTGCAAGCCCCTCTTTACTAAATACGGATATTAAGGCGGATTTGATTGTTTTGCTTTGGCTCATTTTAAAGTCTAAAATTAAAAAATCAAAAATAGGTAATAATCAAAGAATAATAGAATAGAAATCTCTCTAAAAAAAAAGGTTTTTTCAACTAATTCATAGAGTTATCAACAACTACAAAAGCGTCGCAACGGAATTACACACAAATTCTAAGAAGCGTTCATCGGCTGCTGTAAAAGGATCAGCTGTGTTTGAGTCAATATCAATTTGACCCATATTTTTCCCATCAACAAACAATGGAACAACAATCTCAGATTTAACGGATAAACTACACGCAATATAATTGTCTTGGGCTTTTACATCGGGCACAACAAAGTTTTGATTGCTAACGGCAACTTGTCCACAGATGCCTTTTCCAAATGGAATAATGGTGTGATCTGTTGGTGTACCTGCATAGGGGCCAAGTTTAAGTTCATTTTTATCTCCGTTTTTAAAGTAAAATCCTACCCAATCGTAGTAAGAAACTTCTGATTTTAGGAGTTTACAGATGCTTAGAAGTGTGGCTTCAACGCTTGAAGATTTTTCTATTAAAAACGAAATTTGCGGTTTGAGGTGCTCAAAATTCATAATATAATTTTTGTAAAAGTAAAAAATCAAAACAATAAACAATAGTTAAAGTTCTTATAATATTAGCGGGGTTTTCTCTTTGATTTTCTAAAAATTCATAACTTTGTGATATGAAGCATTCGTCTTTCATAAAAACAATTTCTACATTCATGGCTTTAGCTGTGGTGTTGGCTTCTTTTTCTTTTAAGATAGAGCAGCATTTTTGTGGGTCAAATTTGGTAGATGTTTCTGTACTTTCCAAAGTTGAATCTTGCTGTTCAAAAGGTGTCGAAAAAAACAATTATCAAAAGATTTCAGAACAATCTTGCTGTTCAAATATCAGTATTGTTGTTGAAGGGTTTGAAAACTATCAAACAGTTGTTGTTACAGAATTTAAAACATTACCAGATTTTGTGGTAACGCCATCTCTTCAAATTCCCATTGATTACATTTTTGAAACATTAGAAGACGTTTCTTTTTCCGACTACAACCCGCCACCACTGATTTTTGATATGCAAGTGCGCGATCAAGTTTTTCTCATTTGATTTAGAATTATTTTTTGACTTCCAAACAGCTTTTGGGAGTGTGTTGTATGCACTAGTGCATCTCCCAATTCTTTAAAAATAACTTTAAATTTATAATAATGAAAAACCTATTCATCATACTATTTTTCATACCCACTTTGTTTTTTGCACAAGACAAGATCAAAGGCATGGTTATGGAATCCTCTTCACAAGGGAAACACCTTCCGTTAGCTGGCGCTAATGTCATTTGGGAAGGAACATCCATAGGAACTACCTCCGACATTGATGGTAATTTTATATTGCCTTATGAATCTTCATACAAAAGATTAATCGTCAGTTATGTAGGCTATAACTCAAAAACAATTGATGTGAAAAATCCTAACACAGTTATTCATATTTTATTACAACCAACCGATGATTTGGATGAGGTAACCGTTACCACTCGAAAAAAAACTACAACAACCTCTTTTCTTTCTTCCCAAAACATTTCTATCATAAGTAGTAAAGAACTTTTGAAAGCCGCTTGTTGCAATCTCTCAGAAAGTTTTGAAACCAATCCGTCCATTGATGTCAATATTACGGACGCCATTTCAGGAACCAAACAAATTAAAATGCTCGGTTTAACCAGTCCTTATATTTTAATTACAACCGAAAATATCCCTTCAATTCGTGGGGCGTCTCAGACCTATGGGTTGAGTTTTATCCCCGGAACTTGGGTAGAGAGCATCCAAATCACTAAAGGAGCAGGGAGTGTTGTGAATGGTTTTGAAAGCATTGCGGGACAAATCAATGCTGAATTGGTAAAACCAACCCTTGACAATAGAATTTTTGTTAATGCGTATGGATCGTTGAATGGTCGAATGGAACTCAATACCCATTTTAATACCAAATTATCAGATCAATGGAGTACAGGGCTGTACGTGCATGCAAATAACAGATCGCAAAAATTTGATAGAAACAACGATTCGTTTTTAGATATGCCATTGTCTCAGCAGCTAAATATTATGAACCGTTGGCAATATTCAAACCTTCAAAAAGGGTTGATTAGCTTTTTAAATGTTCGTTATTTAACGGACGATAAACAATCCGGTCAACTCGAATTCGATCCCAAAACAGATCGGCTTTCTAACACCCTATGGGGAAGTGAAATTTCAACCAAACGTTTTGAAATATCTTCCAAATTTGGCTATGTCAATCCCGAAATTCCGTATCAAAGTTTAGGGCTTCAATTGTCCTACAGTGATCACGATCAAATCTCTTATTTTGGATTAAATCAATACGACATACGCCACAAAAGTATCTACTCCAATCTGGTTTACAATTCTATTATCAGCGATTCCAGACACAAGATAAAAACAGGTTTAAATGCCACATATGACGATTATAATGAGACGGTCAATTCGGAATTATACGATAGAAATGAACGCTCTATTGGTGGTTTTTTTGAATATAGTTTTGATAATTTGGAAGCCCTTAATTTAACCGCAGGAATTCGTTTGGATCATCATAATTTACTAGGAACTTTTGTGACTCCAAGAGTGCATGCGCGCTACACACCATGGGAAAAATCGGCCTTTAGAGTATCGTTTGGGCGTGGCAAACGTGCCGCAAATATTTTTACTGAAAATCAAAAACTATTTTCAACTTCAAGAGCCATTAACATTCAAAATTCAGGCGGAAGTATTTATGGTTTAGAGCCTGAGATTGCATGGAATTATGGGGTGTCTTTTTTACAAGGGTTTAATTTATTTGATCGAAAAGCAGATTTTATTATAGATTTTTATCGAACTGATTTTCAAAATCAAGTGGTTGTTGACTATGAAAACCCTTATGAAGTCAACTTTTATAACTTGGAGGGTTCTAGTTTTGCCAACAGTTTTCAAGCGGAATTTAGTTTGAATGTTTTGGAACGAATGGATTTTAAAACAGCCTATAAATTTTACGATGTTAAGACCCAGTATAAATCGGGTAAACTCAATAAGCCTTTGACCTCTCAACATCGTTTTTTTGCAAATGTATCATTTGAAACTGCTAAAACAAAAAAAGGTGGAGTGTGGAAATTTGACACGACTTTTAATTGGTTTGGAAAACAGCGTTTTTCATCGACAGCTGCCAGTCCTGAAGCGTATCAGTTGCCAAGGTATTCCCCAACTATTTCCACTTTAAATGCACAAATTACAAAGGTGTTTTCTAAAAGTTTTGAACTCTATATTGGTGCAGAAAATATTACCAATACCACTCAAAAAAATCCAATTATAAGCTCAGAAAACCCTTTTGGCTCAAATTTTGACACTACATTTGTGTATGGACCAATATTTGGGAGTACCTTTTATTCAGGCTTACGTTACAAACTAAATTAATAACTATAGACACATGAAAACAATTTTCTTATCACTCACTCTTTTATGCATCACAACTATTAGTTTTGCTCAAAATAAAAATGCAAAAGCGTCCATTGAAGTGGATGGCGTTTGTATGATGTGTAAAAATCGAATTGAAAAAGCGAGCCTTAAAACAAAAGGCGTTAAGTCTGCTGTTTGGAATGTGAAAAGTCATGAGTTAAAACTCATTTTTGATGAAAGTAAAACGAACCTCGCAACCATCCAAAATAACATTGCAGCTGTTGGGCACGATACCCAAAAACTCAAAGCAACTGATGAAGCCTATGACAGTGTACACTCATGTTGTAAGTACAGAGAAGATGCCATTGTTGAAGAGCATAAATAGTTTTCAAGTTTTTGAATAAAAAAAGCTCCTGAAATTAATTCAGAAGCTTTTTTGTTTGTAGTTGTATGATGCTTACATCATTCCTGGCATTCCACCACCTCCCATAGGAGGCATTGAAGGAGCATCTTCTTTAATATCAATTAAAGCACATTCTGTAGTAAGAATCATCCCTGCTACAGAAGCTGCATTTTCCAAAGCCACACGTGTCACTTTTTTAGGGTCAATAATTCCTGCTTTAAGCATATCTACATACGTATCGTTTTTGGCATCATAACCAAAATTTCCTTTACCTTCAATAACTTTATTAATCACTACACTTCCTTCTCCACCTGCATTTTCTACAATGGTACGTAAGGGAGCTTCAATCGCTTTAGATACGATTTGAATTCCAGTGACTTCATCTAGATTGGCAGTCGTTAGTTTTTCGAGTGATTTTTGAGCTCTTACAAGTGCTACACCACCACCAGCAACAATCCCTTCTTCTACAGCGGCTCTTGTCGCATGAAGTGCATCATCTACACGGTCTTTCTTTTCTTTCATTTCAATCTCACTAGCAGCCCCAACATAAAGAACTGCAACACCACCCGCTAATTTAGCTAAGCGTTCTTGTAGTTTCTCTTTGTCATAGTCGCTTGTAGTTGTTTCTATTTGTGCTTTGATTTGATTCACCCGCGCTTTGATGTCATTCGCATTTCCAGATCCGTTGACGATGGTAGTGTTGTCTTTGTCAATTGTCACTGTTTCGGCGGTTCCTAACATGCTCAAGTCTGCATTTTCTAGAGAAAATCCGCGTTCTTCTGATATCACAGTACCTCCGGTAAGAATTGCGATATCTTCAAGCATTGCTTTACGGCGGTCTCCAAACCCTGGTGCTTTAACGGCAGCAATTTTAAGACCACCTCTTAATTTGTTTACGACTAATGTCGCTAGGGCTTGCCCATCAACATCTTCGGCAATAATCAAAAGGGGGCGTCCAGATTGTGCTACAGGCTCCAAAATTGGAAGGATTTCCTGAAGGTTTGAAATCTTTTTATCAAACAATAAGATATAAGGATTTTCTAAGTCTGCAATCATTTTATCGGCATCGGTTACAAAGTAAGGACTCAAATAACCTCGGTCAAATTGCATTCCCTCTACAATATCTACGTATGTATCCATCCCTTTTGCTTCTTCAACGGTGATGACGCCTTCTTTTCCAACTTTTCCAAATGCTGAGGCAATAAGTTCCCCTATCGTATTATCGTTATTGGCAGAAACAGAGGCTATTTGTTGGATTTTTTCTGAAGAATTACCAACTTTTTTGGCTTGTTTTTCTAAATCATTGATGATGGATGTGACTGCTTTATCAATTCCACGCTTCAAATCCATTGGATTTGCTCCGGCAGCTACATTTTTTAATCCTTCTTTTACAATTGCTTGTGCTAAGACGGTT
>Ga0233438_10005168_pt1 | contig 11096 bp, 17 predicted proteins | sample SI_123_September_FD_182720 | JGI IMG/M metagenome (GOLD analysis project Ga0233438, IMG submission 182720) | Seawater microbial communities from Saanich Inlet, British Columbia, Canada - SI_123_September2016_10_MG | ecosystem: Environmental > Aquatic > Marine > Inlet | place: Canada: British...
CGCACTCAAGCGTAACAAGAGAATCAGAGACTTCATGCAACGTGGCGTTCTCGTCAACGAAGCGACTCTTGCCAACATCTTTGGCCTTGACGAGATTCGTGTTGCACGTCGTCTTAAGCTTAACCAGTCCACTGGATCACTTGAGAACATCTACTCCAACGTAGCGGTCCTCTTCTACCAGCCTTCTGGTGCTACCGACGGTTTCGCTCCTGCATTGGATGCAAACTACGGTAACCCTGCTTTCGGATACACCTACACTCTTGCTGGTTATCCTATCGCTACTCCTGAGCGCTTCAACATCGAACGCCGTGTATTCACCGGTGACATCCTTGTTGAGCGTTCATTCGAGCTAGTCGGCATGGGCGAAAATGGTAAAGTTGGTGCTGGAGCAATCCTTACCAACTGCGTCTGATCAACCGTCAAAAACTTGACAAACTGGCTGACCTTCGGGTCGGCCCTTTTTGTTTAAAGTAAAACAGAAGAAAATATGATCTATGTCAGGTCCTCAACCACCTAGAGATATACACGGAGCCGCGAATAATTGCTCGCCCGCCACAGTGGATTATTTTATTTCTGTGTTTGGTTTTCAAGAAGCTATAGAGCTATCTAACATTGAAGATCCAACTGGAAACAATATTGATGTTACTAAGATTCAATTAGCCTTAAATGACGCAGGTCAGCTAATTAACAATTATATAGATAGCGCCCCACCGCAAGGAAAAGTCTTAATTGCCGGTTCTTATAGAAGAACTCAAGCAACAATTGCTAGGTACTATCTAGATGTATTAAGACCACGTACTCAAGTCCAAGAGGCGTCAGAAAAAGCCCTCCAGCAACTAGAGATGTGGGCCGCTAAAGGCAGCCCAAGTACTGGGTTTAAATGGCAAGAAGCTTATGCTTACTGGAGATCTGGTTGCTCGATGACAAAGAGCTCCTATCAGAGAGGAAGAAGCTTCACCGATCCTTCTCTTAATAAGTGGGTACTTCGTGAAGGAAGTAACGACCGTGGATTCCCGTTTGCAAACAGAGAGGCTGTTGTACTCAACAGAAACTCAGATAAAGGCCTTGCTTTAGAAACCCAAGGGGTTAAAGAAATTATTCCAGACAGCGCATATGAAATGAATGAGCTCGTAGATGCTCTTGAGTCTACAAGAGGTCTTTCTAGTTTTACAAATACAGACCAAGCCACAAGTCCTGCAGAAGGAGATGGCTTAGTTGCAAATAATGACACCGCTTCCGCCGACGGTGAGTTCGATAACTATGGCGGATTAACTACTAACGATACGTTCTAATGGCCACTAACTCATATAAAGGATACAATCCATTTTATCCAACAAATGCTGGAGGCGGAGCATTTTATCTAACAAATAACGACGCCGGAAACTGCTACGGGTACAGAACCGGCCTTAAAAGTGCTGTTTTTCCTGATGGCACAAAATACAAAGAAGACGCTGATGCTCTTCGTCAATATATTATAGAGCTTGAATCTACAAGAAAATTACAGGATCTTGTAAACGTAGAGTTTTCTAGAGATGTTAAAAAAGGTGATTTTTTGGTGTATGATAACACTAAAGGAAAATGGGTGCTTACAGATTTTCTATCTGGCGGTGAGTTCTGATGCTTTTAGAAATTGAAAATCAACTCCATCGTAGAGTTCATTCTACCTTGGGGCAAAGCGCTGTTGTACTTCGCTTAGCTGAAGAATTAGATCAATCGGGAAGGGTTGCAGAGCAAGCCATGATAATTGTTAGCTTTGTTTCTGCAAACACAGCAAATGAGATGGGTGGCGGAGCGTACATTCCTACAATTCGTTCTAGGAAAATGACCTACACCGTCACACTAGTTCAAAAGCAAACTCAAAGAGAAGGGCATAGCTTTTCACTACCTTTGTTAGATCTTATTGCTGACGCAGTTACAGGGTGGGTGCCTGAAGTTCCTGGGTTAGAGTTCGCTACCGGATTTGAATTAGAAGGGGAAAGGTTTGTACAAGTAACAGATGCTTCTCAATTTATATACGAACAGAGCTATTCAGTAACTGTTACTATATCAGACGGTAGATTTTATAGCCAGCCTTGTGCTGCATTTGATCCCATATCCATTGAGGATTTCTTGCCGAAAAGAAAATGCTTACTCACTCCTTCTGGAGAAAATACAGGGCTCGCAGTTTGGACTAGAATAACAGGTCCTGAGAGCACCGAAAGCTTTATTGTAGAGGACTCTCGAACTTGCAAGAGATACTTAGGAGATAGATTGGAGCTAACTTGCGGAAGCGATTTAGATGGTACTGCAACTTATAAGTTCATTCCAGAAAAAGCGATTACTTACGATTCCCAAGGAGTTGCTACCGTAAAAGATTCTTTAACTGCTTCTGGACCTTTATCTAACGTTTGGAAATGCGATAAAGATAGAAAAACAGATTTACCACCGTGGTTTAAGCTAGATGTAGACTTCGGGCTGTGGAGAAATGAAGCAGGAACTATTGCAAATCAAGATCCTTTAACATCTGCAGTTCAAAAAACAAAATTTAATCCAGACACAGAATATTTTCGACCTGACTAAGTTCTCATAAATAACATCTTATCTTTCTGAATATTATTACGCAGAGTATTGAGTGTAATGCATCGGTGCCCTGCGTTTTTTGTCATGTTTGCTTTTTTAGGGTACTTTGTTGTAAAGTCACCATTAGCTTTTAATAGAGCAATCTCTGTGCTATTTATCCCCACCCAGTATTGAGGTTTTTTGCCGCTCATTAAATAAGGCTCCTCTTGCATAAAAAGAGAAAGCCCGTACTTGAGCTTAAAATATTTGTTTATTTCGTCAAAGGTCTTCAAAGACGGGGATGAGGTCTTTAATTGTAACTGAGTGTCCATCATTTTCTTTCTTTTGTTGAGATACAGTATTAGTGCTAGAGTCGGCAGCTTTGCGGAAAATGTGATCGATTTCGATAGATGAGAGCCATGCGTTTGCTACAGGAAGCTCATAGATCTCATAATTATACCGCATCCAAGCCCAACACCAGGCATGGGCAACTTGGAATAAAGCTGCAAGTCTTTCTGCTTCTTCCTTTGGACACATATACAGAATACTGTCATGTACTGACATATTAAACTTAGCATTAAGTCCATGATCCTTTATCAACCACTCCATAGCTGCCATGAATGCATGAAGCATTGCACTACCCGTGGATTGAATACACCAGTTATTTCTCATTGTCCAGAAGTCGTCGCCAACTGATGATGGACGGAAGGCAGTTGACATTTTTGTGCCACTTAGAGGATTAATAGGCGTCTTTTCACAGGCAATCTTAGCCATTTCATTGTAGGCATAAGAGTCAGATCCACCGATTAGTTCTCTCATTCCTCGATAAGCTTTTCGGCCTTTCTTAATCTCGATGAGTTTCTTACCCATGTCTACGGCTTGTTTCATAGAGATGGATTTGTTTCCTTTACGGATAGTGTTAGCCAAGGTCTTAGCTCCGCATCCATAAAGCATTCCGTAGTTACATCCTTTAGCAACTGCTCTGGAGATCCCAATCGCCCTGGCGGTCATCGAGTGCATGTCAGTTCCGTTGTCTTTTGACCCTGCAAGAATGGCATGCGAGTACTGAGTTGACCCAGCCACTTTGTAATAGGAATCAGCAAAGATGGAAGCAACAACAGCTTCTTGGGCATCAAAATCTGATTCAACAAAAACCCAGCCATCAGGAGCTTGTACTCTGGTTTTGATCTCGGATCCAATTTTATCAAACTTTGGATCAGGAACGGTGAGCCAGAGATTTTCTCCAGCCCGATTAGTAGAAGTATTGTGAGGGACTGTTGCTGGAACAATAATATTGAATTCTTTACCGAGAGGATTTTTAACTTTAGCGACATTTTGTTCACGAACTCGGCTTCTAACCGATGTCCAATAGGATACGTTAATTGCAAGCTTAATTAGTTCTTTAGCTTGAGGGAGATCAGAGCTAAGCATCCCGGACTCAAAATCGTCGTTGTAGTCCTTTGACAATACTCCTCCGACATTCTCGCCTTCTCCTTTAGGGTGGGGGAGCCTAACGTACTCTCCTATATCTTTGCTAAAGAAGCACCAGCCTCTATCAGAGAAATAGGTCATAGGCTTATCATCCCACTTAAGACGAAGTAAGAAGTGAGATAGACGATTCTTAGTAGAGATACCACCGATAACAAGTTTATTACCTTCTTCGGTTTTTTGGATCTCTGAAACGCTTCTCAGCCACTTGGGGATTCCGTACCACTTAGAAGAGGGTTTCCCAGCTTTTGTGAGTTTGAAGTTACACTCCCAATCCATCTGAGATAGCCAAGGATCCGAATCTGCATCAATCTCTCCTTGGTTCCAGGCGTTATAGATCTCTTGAGCCATCTCTCCTAGAATCTCTTCCTGTCTAGAGATGGAGTCTCTCCAAATTTTCTCGCAGCCTTCAAACCACTCAGCCCAGTCATCTACAACAGGAAGGAAAGCCGAAGAGATTCCAAAGTGCCCAAGTAGAGTAGTTAGAGACGGATTGTTCTGAAGGTACTTAAGAATGACAATAGAGAAGAGCTCTTGAGTAATCTCTGCGTCTTTAAGAGCGTATTGAGTCAAATCTTCATGGAGCTCACAAATTTGCTCCATGGTTTCGCTAACTACAAACACGTCTCTAATCTTTTTATCTGCCGGCTCCAAACGCTTCATCGGCCGACAATGAAAGTTATAGCAATCAACAAGACTATTAAGTGATCCTTTATCCGCCCAGATAGGATCAGCTTTATAACTAGATTTTTTAGTTGCTTTTTGTACGTACCACCATCTCTGCCCAGAAGCCAGTCCACTCACGTTAATATGAGCAGACATGGTATCAAACCAATAATTCTTCTTGGTGATATCGTAAGATTCTTCACAACGAGCTCGGTCATAAGCAACGTTATGAGCGATGAAGATCTTATCATTACCTACAGGGACAAGAGTGGTGTAATACTCGATAGAAGGATCTACGTAGCACTCGTGCATCCAGATATAGTAAGCAGTATCGGTGACTGCAGTGGCAAGGATGGGATGAGAGAAGTCAGATCCTTTAACAAAGGTCTCGCAGTCAAAGACAGCAATGGCTTCTTCGATTCCTTCTGGATGAGTAGTTTTAAATCCAGTTTTAGTCGGGGTATACTTGGTCCATCCCGGCGTGTTAACGATATATTCTGTATCAGGCTTTTTAGGTAGCTCAGAGTAAGCAAAATCTTTCATGATTTTGATTTGGTCCGATACAAGAGCTTTAGAGATATTTTCAAAGTGCTCTTTAATATTATCTCCTTTTAACCCCGGAAGTTTGAAATCTTCCATGAAAAACTCTTTTGGGTTTTCGATGGGAAAAGTTACACCGAAGTTCTCCATAGAAGACTTGATGCTTTTGACGGTATCTTGTCTTACTGGCGTCGTGTCTACATTACCAAAAACCTGCCTGTTCATTTTGTCTGAGAGAACTGCGTATCCCAGAGCATTAAGCTTAGACATAGGTTGCTGAGTAGTTTTTACTATTATAGACCATACAAAGCTTTTTGTCAATACTGAATTAAAAACTCTTCACGGTCAATATAGTACATCCCTACTCCCTCGAAGTTAGTGGCGTCGATTATTCGCAAGTTCTTGCGTATGTACGGATAGCCGTAGTGCCCGAATATATAGATATCACCCTTGTGCGTACAATAGTTTTCAAGATTATCTTTCCACCAAGGAAAGCCTGGGCCTGAAAGAATACTGTTTCTATTTAATTTTGTAATCTCTTCTGAGTATAGCGCGTGGCCCAGCCTATATTTTTTGTTGTTTGCCTGTACTGTTGCCGTAAGAGGGCATCTTGCTAGCCAAGAAATGATGTCTAGTCTATCGTTAAAATTTAAATCTTTAAGGGACCTTAAGGTATATTTTGTTTCTTTTTTAATAATTTTTTCTTCTGGAGTAACTAAATTCTCTAAAATATAATTCTCGTTGTTTCCTAGCAACAAAGTTATTTTTCCCTGCATGCTTTTATTTATAACGTACTGAAGCATTCTTACAGGAGAAGTTTTCTTTGTCTTCTTAAAGAAAGGTTTGTGATGAATTACGTCTCCTATTAGTATGTAGTGATACTCAGGAGACTTATTTACAATTTTTTCTAGAGTGTCGATTCTTCCATGTAAATCTCCAATAACGCAGTACTTATCCCTCTGCGGCAATAATAGGTGACCACCAATGTGGGGTTTCAGTTTTCCAAGTGGCAAATTCATGTTTATGCATACAATAATACTTACGGTAAGCCGCTACAGCATCGCCTTCTATTTTACACTCATCTGGCATTGCTTGAGCAAAGTCTGTCATATCATGGGGGAGCTTTTTAGACAGAGCAATGCGGGTCTTGAGTAAAGACTTAAGACTATCTTTACCGCCGTGAGGATGACCGAATCGTTTCTCAAATTCAGTGCATAGCGCCTCGGTTAGATGGTAGGCAAAAGCCCAGTTTCCAAACGACTGACTCATCCAAATAGTACAAGGATGTTTACGGAACGCTTTAGTTTTATAAAACTCACCGTTGGTTCGTTTTGCGGGATCAAGGTCATTTATTACGGCAACAATGCTCATCATTTGAAGATGTTCAACAATCATCTTGTTAACATGCTTGTCGCAATGGTATTGTGCTGCCTTAACCGGATCTTTATCCAGTACAAATACATTCATAGCACTTTAGCTTATACTATATAATCTTAGACTAAAACAATGTATATGTCAACTGTTATTGAGTTCGTCAGCCGCCAGCTTTAAGATATAAAAAATTGTGTAGGTTGCGCCTAGTACACACAGAGCGACCATTATGTTTACGCTCCAGACCGGATCAGCAACGTTAGATAGTCCCATTGTTATACCTAGTTAGGATAAGCGTTATTAAGACCCCACAACACAAAAATTAAGATGGAAGAGGCTAACAGTAAAGATGTGAAATATAGTTTCATCAGTTAGAAAGTACAGATAGTATAAATAAAAAAATGCCAAATAACAAAAAAATAGTAATTACTGCAATTTGAGTTTCCATAGTTCTAAAAAATAGCGATCGACTATATATAAGTCTCTTGTAGGAGGCTGAAGCTCCACGTTCTCGGCCCATTCTTTGCACAATGCTTTCATATCTGGAGATATTTTATTCGGTAAAAACATCCTTCCAAAAGAAGACATTGCAAAAGCGTACCTCATTTTAATGCGCTGTTCCATTTCCCTTGTACTTGTCGGATTCGTAATAGACATTTTCACCCTTTCTGTACCCGAAATATGCGGTGGCACATGGAAAGGGTAGTGTTCCCCAAAGTAAGACATTGGCTAAAGTCATCAGTTTTTTTCCTCGTAGCTCTTAATCAACCTTGTTACTTGTTTTTTATCGCATCCGCAAGGAGCATTGTTTAGGCACCTAAGGATTAATTCGTTGTCTGTGATAGAAGGTTTAATTGTAAACCCCCACTTATCTACTTCACCTTCAGTGGGTGCTTCTACGCTGCTGATCCTAAAAAGATCTGTCATCTTACGTTGTGGCCTCCAAACATGTATCGCATCCCGTTAAGAACTTTATTAGCAAATGTTCCTAATCTTCTAGAGTTGAACCGCTCAAATAATGCGGCACTAAGGACAGGAGCAGGAACCCCAAGATCCACAGCAGCATGAACAGTCCAGCGTCCCTCGCCGCTATCACTAACACCCCCATCAAATCTATCAAGTTTTTTATCCTCCCGGAGTGCAGCAGCTGTAAGATCGAGTAACCAGCTCCCAACAACGCTACCACGACGCCAAAGCTCAGCCACCTCACTAACGTCAACATCATAGCAATAGGACTCAGGATCCGCCATAGGTGCAACCTCAGCGTCTCCTTTTTTAACGTATTCTGATCCTGCGTTTGCTTCATTTAAAATGTTAAAACCTTCGGCGTATGCCTGCATAATTCCGTACTCAATGCCATTATGAACCATTTTTACAAAGTGGCCGGCTCCAGCGGGACCACAATGCAACCATCCGTTTTCTGCAGATGTCTCTCGGCCTAAAGGATCTGTGCGAGTGGTAGCTCCAAGACCTGGGGCAAGTGCTCGAAAAATTGGGGAACAGACGGAAACCGCATGAGTTGAACCGCCGACCATGAGGCAATACCCACGCTCCAAACCATAAACTCCACCAGAAGTGCCACAGTCAATATACTGAATACCCAGCTTTTCAAGTCGTTCCGCCCTTTTACGGGAATCTTTAAAATTGCTATTACCATGATCAATGATAATATCGCCTTCATTGCAACCAGCTTGTATAAGATCATTAATTGTTTCCTCAACGAGTTCTGCAGGAATGACTAGCTGAAAAATGCCTGGGATTTTTCCGGCGCTAGTGTGTGAGGCAGCGTCACTTTTAACTGCTTGTACAAGGTACTTTAACGAAGTAGTAAAGCCACTAATATACCCAGCTTCGTATTGCTCTTCTGCTTTTGCTACATTGTTTCTGTAGCCCCAGGTTTCAATACCGGCCTTTATCATGCGGCGAGACATTCCCTCGCCCATACGACCCAACCCAATAATTCCTACTTTCATTTGGTTTTTATGTGCTATCTGTATTTTAACTAGTTTTTGCTTATTTGGGAACCATGTTATGCATTGAGTATATTTACTCTAAGCTCTTGCGGCAATCAACTAATTTTTTTTAACAGTCATTAAATACACCGCCGACTTGCGAACCAAGTGACGATCCTGCCTTCTGTCCTAAGAGCAATGCCCATCCACCCGCCAACCAACCTACATAAGGAATACTAGAGACTGCAGGAACCACAACACCGGCGGCAATAGCACTACCTGCCATCGCACCTTGTGACCGTGCTCCAGCGTCCGCCGCTATACACTCTGCGCTTTTTGCATTCAACTTTCCCTCAGGGTCTAAGACGTTACCTCCCATGTTACGAGTACCTTCCATAGTAAATTGATCGCTACGGAATTCAGTCCTCTTTTCAGTTCCGCCACCGAACCAGCCTTTCTTGGTTGCATCAAGTGTCATGGATCTACTCGACTCTAGGACTTTAGGATCATTAGCACGATACTCGATCTCGTACCCATCTTTACCCGCTTTAATTGTATAAGATGAATATTCACCCTTAGGGATATTGATCATTGGCGCTGACGGCTCAGGCTTTATTAAGTAACCTAAGATGCCAATGTGGGCTACGCCAACCAATGTTCCTACTCCTAGGGCAAACCATTTGAGCGGGGATGTCTTATTTTTATCGTTGTTTTCTACCATATAGTCTCCTCTACATAATAAAAAAGACCCTGTACTAGGGCCTGTTATTTATCCTTTAATCTTCATAGACCCGACACTCATCGGTCTCAGGATTCATCTCGCAATATAACTCTAATGGAGAAGGATCGTGATGGTCCTCTGGATGCTCTTTATGATAGTATTCTAGTTCTTTGAGCTCGCCCTCAATATGACGTCGTTGATTAGGAGAGGTCATGGGGTTGTCAAGGATTTCTTTGTCCTTGGCGATATGTTCTTCGATGTTTTTCATGTTTACTTTGTTGATTTATATTCAGAAAATGAGGAGTATCCTCTAAGTTGAACCAATTGATCGTAGGCTGTATCTCCTTTTTCTATTTTAGTTCCTCCATCATAACTCCAAGCGTACCCGTCTTCAACAATTTTTTTGTTAAAGCATTCCTCACCTTTATAAAACCAACCAAGCATTCTCCCGTATTTTCCATCTTTTTCAGTTCTCACTTCAAGCTCTTTGGGATCACAACCAAACCACTCTTCAGCGTAACTGGTTGCATCTAATCCCAAGAGTTTCTCGTCTAAGTCCCGTGTTCTTTTTTCTGGAGTGTCAATCCCTGCGATCCTGCACCGTTCTTTTTTATATAGGCCAAATCCTAAATCAAGGATGACGTCAACTGTGTCTCCGTCAACTACTTTAGCTACTTCTTTGATTCTGTATTCGTACATTGGCTTTTTTCTTTCTTTAATCTAGAAAGAATTAACTTTGCGTACGATACATCGGCATCAGAATAATTACTAGGATATTTTTTAGCCATTTTTATTATCTTTTTCGCTGCTTTTCTTGTATGCTTTTTCTTCATCTTGTCTTAGTACCTCGACGTCTTCTATATATCTTATAAACTCTTTTGCAATGTTGTTTATATTTTTGTTTCCTTGAGAAACCCAGAAGTCACAAAATTCGTAGACTTCGCGCTTTAGCGTAAACATTTTACCTAGAAGTAACAAGGACCTCGCCCTTAGGTCCATGCGTTCTTTAGAATATCTCCAGTCGTTGTCCATGATTTTGTAATTTACAAATGCTCGAAGAGGGGATCGAACCCCCGACAATCTCGGTGTAAACGAGGTGCTCTACCGCTGAGCTATTCGAGCTAAGGCCTAAGCCTTTAGAAGAGTCTTTACTTCGTCCCAATCTTTGTCAAACTGGGCAAGTCCTGAGTCGGTTAGTACGTGGTTGTACATCTTCTCAAACACTCCTGGCGGCATAGTGACAACATGAGCTCCGTTATAGAAAGCCCTAGTCACTTTATACACGTCTCTAATAGATGCTGCCAACACTCTAGTCCTAACTCCTTGCTGGCAATATACACCAGAGATAGACCTAACGACCTCAGTGCCTGCTACGGAGTTATCATCACACCTGCCAATAAAAGGCGATACATATGTTGCTCCTGCTTTGGCTGAGAGTATGGCCTGAGCGGCACTAAAGATAAGAGTGACATTAACTCTAATCCCCTGCTCAGAAAGAACTTTACAGGCAAATAGCCCCTCTTTAGTACATGGAACTTTAACCGTAGTAACATCTCCAAACTTCTCAAAGAGTCTCTTGCCTTCTTCGATCATTTGAAAGCCCGAACCAACAACCTCCATGCTAATGTCCTGAATACCAATGTCTTTGATTTCTTGATATACATCATCAGGCTTACGCCCACTCTTCATAATGAGAGTTGGGTTGGTCGTAACGCCATCGATGAGTCCAGTGGCAAAGTGATTACGGATAACCTCTGTCTCGGCGGTGTCTAGAAAGATTTTCATATATATGGCTTAAAATGTTGGTTGGATGAAAGGAT
>Ga0233438_10005169_pt1 | contig 11096 bp, 2 predicted proteins | sample SI_123_September_FD_182720 | JGI IMG/M metagenome (GOLD analysis project Ga0233438, IMG submission 182720) | Seawater microbial communities from Saanich Inlet, British Columbia, Canada - SI_123_September2016_10_MG | ecosystem: Environmental > Aquatic > Marine > Inlet | place: Canada: British...
TCCCCGGGGTTGTCCCAGCTTAAAATACGCTCATCGGCCCTGTTTTCAGAAGTAGAAGAACACCTGGTAAAAACGGGCTGCCGTATTGTTATTGTGGACAACCTGAGCTATTTGAGTGAGGACGCTTTGGAAAACGCACAAGAGGCCAATGCTTTAATGAAGGATCTCAAGGTGTTGAAAGAGCGCCTAGGGCTGTCCATTCTCTTGCTGGCGCACACCCCCAAGCGGCTTCGACACAAGCCCTTGGGTAAAGGAGATTTGGCAGGGTCTTCAGGACTCTCACGCTTTGCCGATGCACTCTTTGCACTAGGGGCGAGCACCACCGAAAAAAACCGCCGCTACCTCAAACAGCTAAAGGTGCGCAGCGCGGAGTTTCAGTACGGTGCTTCCAACGTCATTGAGCTGGAGATCAAAAAGGACACCAATTTTTTAGGGCTCCACTTCTTAGGCTACGGGGAGGAACGCCACCAGCTGAAGGTAGAAGACTATTCTGAGCTCGAGGGAGCCATTTTAAAAATGCGAGAGACTAAAACCGAATACACGCAAGCGAAAATTGCTCAGGAGCTGGGCTGCGATGCCATGCGGGTGAGTCGTACCCTTAAAAAGTACGGTAAGAACAAATAGAGCTTCTTCGAATCCCATGAGCCATAACATAACACTGTTACGCGTAACAGGTGTTATGACGGTTTTGAAGAGATCCGTGATTTTGTAATACCTTTGTATACAAATGGTTACATGTTAAAAGCGGGGTGAGGAACGGTAAAACAGGGCCTAACATAACATGTTATGTTAGGCACTGGTGCGTGATAAAGTCACGAATAAAAAGTGAAGGCATCGGACCAGAATCTTTGGCCGTTGGTAGGTACAGCGCAGGTAAACATCCAACTACGCGGCAAGACAGCCTGTGCTGAATTCTACCCATTCCAAGGGACATAACACTGTTATGCGTAACAGGTGTTATGAGGGTTGTTACGGGAAACAGAACCTTGTAACACGCAGTAATACAGTGTTTTAAATTATTGCAAAGGATGATAATCTGCGAAAAAAGGGAATAACATAACATGTTATGTTACGCTCAATTTTGAGAAAAAACCATTGGTTTATGTGGCGGTTGATGCCGCGCTATAGGCCTGCGTAATAGGAGAAAAGTCGACAATTTACATTGCTCATCATTAAGAGTGCCATGTATTGCCCAATGAATTGATAGATTTTACTCAATGGATTTTCAAAACTTTTTACAGAACTTATTGCCGCAGCAAATTGCTAGCACCAATTAAAACCTAAACCATGACAAACCGTAGCTTCTTGGAGCAGTGTCTATTGCTCCTATTCTCTCTCGGGCTATTTGCGCCCGTATATGCCCAATCCCCCGCTGGGGTTCCCAATCCCACATATTGGTTTAAGAACACCATGTCTCCAGGTACCTCGATGCTTGGAGCCAGCATAGTGGGGAACTACACTTTAGATTCCACCGAGCATTTCTTCGATGAACTGTCGGATTATAGGACAGAGAGCAGTGATGGAACGTGGTTTTGGGTGGTAACGCCAAAATTCTCAACATCCAATGGCCTTGAGTTTGCGCGATTTGGGGATGTGATCATCAACGACTACGGCATTCAAGTGGGTAGCTCATGGTATAGCTACACCTATACTAAAGGCAGACCCATATTATTGCAAGCACATTACGGAGGCAGTAGAGCGCATAAAGTGCACCAGAATCTACTTACTAAGAAAGGGGACAGTTCATTATTTGATGTCGCCGAAGCTTTGTATTTCGATAGAATCCTCACGGAATTTGATCGTAGGCGTGTAGAGTCCTATTTGGGGTTGAAGTATTCTTTAAACGTAACTATAAATGCCACGGGACTATGGAAAGATTATTTAGCTGCTGAAGGTGATAGTGTTTGGGACAGCCAAACCGACAAGTATTATAATCAAGAAGTGTTGGGACTGGGTCATGATACCATTTCAAATTGGTATCAAATCCAGACGGCAACCAACGATTCAAGTAAGATTATCATAGCGGTAGATACGGTTACCTTTTTAGGTCATCAAGCGAGGAGCGCTGTAGCCACGGCTTCAAGGGCTGTGTTTTCGCTGCGCACCAAACGTCAATGGGGGGCACAATCTCTATGTGAAACTCATACGGGAAGTCCAGTCGTTTGGGAAGGCTGGAAGTTTAGAGTTAATAATTGGGGTACTGTGAATTCACAATTTGCTGTTCAATTGGATGGGGACCTGGTTTCCAGCAGTGTGCTTCACCCGATGATTGTCCTGAGCAGTGATGGTAGTTATGTTGAGTACCTCCCTGTCACAGAAGTCGGAGGTACGTATCGATTTGATATTCCCCTAGATTCGATTCAGGATGAATCAAACTATTACATCGCCATGGTGGATTCCGGTGTGGTTTGTAGTTCACAAGTTATTTTCCAAACTGTAGATGAGATCTCTTGTGGAAATGCCAACGGCGGAGGTGTTTCTGCCTTTGTTTCTAGGGATCTGCTACCAGCAAAATTGATACTCACCCACTTTGATGGTAGAGAAGTGGTACAGAGTATTAATTCAGAATCCTTCACCATTGAGGGGCTTCCAAAAGGAGGGTATGAGATTCATCTCTCCAACAACCAAGGGCTCTTGGCATTATCCACATTTGAGTTAGGCAAGGGATGTACTTGTTCGGGTTCGGAGCAATGGAATATAACGGAGGGTTCTCCCGAGAATACTCTGACCAGCAAGAGCCTGCTTGTGGCCTATCCTAATCCTGCTTCGGCAGGAACGTATGTGCGCTTTGATTTAGATTCTGAAGAAATCCCGTTAGGGTATAAAATTTATTCAAGTGACGGTCGACTCGTTGCTCTAAAAGAAACCAATGAGAAGCATTGGGAGTACCAATTCCAAGTCTCTGGTGTGTACACCGTACAATGCGAACTTGAAAGTGCTGCGCTCTCCACCCAAATCATCATCCAATAACCGCTTACGCTTTGATCACCATTATGAAAAGTATTTATACGCATTTAGGCTCTGCCGTGCGCACGAGAATTCAAATGAAAAAGTTTAGAACCCCTGTATTTGCCTTGGTCATGGCCTTCTCAATGATTGCTCCAGACGTTATGGCACTTACTGGAACCGTTCATAACAGACTACATCCATCTACTCCAAAATTGGAAGGGGTGCTGCTTTCTGGGGATGTAGAATTGGTGAATACTCCTATTGAGGAATTTGTTCAGCCAATGAGTTTGACTACGTCGAGCGCTCCGGTGTCACCTGTATCGGATTATACGGTGTATGCCGAAGGAATTGCCATGGTAGGGGTAAGCAAGAACGATCCAACCAATAACCCTTCTGATGATGTTTTCACATTGGATATCGGAAACATGGAAGACGAAGACTACATTCTTTCATATGAGGTTTATGGAATCACTTCGGGTGCTGCCATACCCAAAAGCATCAACTATGGAGTGACCTACCGTGAAGGAAAGCTAGAGGCAACTCAGGAGTGGTCCACGGCCAACGAGCGAATTCTATCGAAGGACTTGAAAGCGGGTGAGAATAAAGTGCACTTCACTCTACCAACGCATTTAAATGCAGGGGCAAAAGTTCAGAATGTTCGGATGACACCTGTCTCCAAGTACAAAGGGGTTGCACCGGCTATGGCTTCGTTCAAACCCTTGCAATTAGACAGAAGAGGTTTTTTTGATTTGAAAGGTGCTATGCACTTTTCAGTGGCCTCTTTGGATGTCTATGAAATGCCTTCGTTTGGCACCGATAAATTCAATGTGACCATGGGCGCAGAGGGCTATAGACTGTTGTCTACGGGACCTTCTGCCTATGGTGTGGGATCGGCTGCGGCGTTTATCCTGGTTAAAGTGGATAAAGACCGATTGCCCGCTGGTACGAGTTTGGATGAAGTCCAGCTCTATTACTATGACCGCGACATAAATCAATGGGCGGTGGTGCCAGGCAGTCGCTATGACGAGGCTACCATGTCCATGATGGCGCCTAGTGTTGGGGAGACGGATTATGTGGCAGGTGTGCTTCAGAACCCTGAAATGCCTCAAGCTTCTGGTTTTGTGCCTACTAGTATTTCAGGGTTGGATGCCGCCAATCCCGCCGCGGGAATGAATTTGATGCAGCCTCCTACGGCGAACGCCTCAGGTGCTGCAAACATTTCCTATCCATTGGAAATCCCTGCAGGGAGAAACGGGATGCAACCGTCATTGGCATTGACGTATCCAATGAAGGAGGCTCTTCTTGGGTAGGATATGGATGGAGTTTATCAGCTCCATCAATTTCAATTGATACCCGTTGGGGGGTGCCAAGGTTTGACCCTAATTATGAAACTGAATTGTACTCATTTGGGGGCAATCATTTGGTATACCCGGACAACTATCTTCCACACAGGACCTTTACGGAATATGACGATAATACAGGCGCACCACAATACGCCCGCTCTTCTGGAACATTGAGATTCTTTGAGCAAAACACAAGGTCATACAAGACCATAGAGCGCAAAGGTTCAGGGACATCCGGTTACTTTTGGGTGATCACTGATTCAGAGGGAAACAAGCAGTACTATGGAACTACGGATGGAACTTCTCAGGATGCAGGTTCGGTGCTCAAGAATGCTCAGGGCCATGCGGTGGATTGGAAGCTAACCAAGGTGATTGATAAGTGGGGGAACTATATGACCTATGAATATAGTTCCAAGTCGTATAATTCCACGGGTAACGATTTTGTGGATGGTTCAACGGCCTTGGTATTGAAGAAAATTACCTACACAGGATACGGCTCTGATCCCGGGAAATATACAGTTGAGTTTGATTTAAAGGCATGGAGTTCGTCCAATTATAGAGTAGACGGGAGTGTATCGTACCGACTCGGGTCTGCACACGCGGATATAGAGACTCTAGACAAGGTGGTGGTTAAATTCGATGGGGCAGAGGTTAAGAATTACCAGTTGGGTTATTCTCAAGGAGCATTTTATAAAAACTTGCTAGCTACCATAACAGAAGTCAGAAGTGGAAAGGTGTTTACCGTGCATGAATTGGATTATTATACGCTGCCTGGGGAAGTGTACAAGGATAGCTTGCGTGGAGATAACTCGTTGGATATCGTTACGGTTTCAAGAGAGTCGGCAATGGACAATACCGATCTCTACAAACTATTAAGCGGGGAGGGAAATAGAGATTATTTCACTGGTAAATCTCCTCTTGGAACAACCACAAACCTAGGGTTTTCAATCTCTGGTAGATATGGTATTGGGCTCACAACAACATTTCCGGAATCTCAAACGGAAACCATGAGAGGCTATGTGGCAAATTCAATTGATTTTAACGATCCAGCTTCAGTTGACGCAGGAATTGCCGCTGATGATGCTATTTTACACGCCGAAAGTAAAGCCAGCAAGGCAGGCACAATTGGAGGAGATGTGGCTTGGAATTATTCGCGAAGCAGGGCTACATCTTCATTAATTGACGTTGATGCAGACGGTCTTCTTGATGTCGTAACTAAAAACCTATGGGGAAAAGTATACTACCGCAAGCTCACAATTGTGGGAGATTCTATGTCGCTCGGATCTTCCAAGCCACTTGATGACCTTTGGACTTACAATAGGAGTTACAGCAATACCCTGAATTTTGGTTTGAACGTTCACGGGTACGATTGGCTACCAATGGACTTTGGAATCTCTTTTAACAAGGCTTGGAATAATAATGACATATACTTTTTGGATTATAACCGAGACGGGGTAATAGATATAATGAATCCTAAAAAAGAGACTGATGGTAAAACTAAACTTTGGGTTGCCTTTGGGACCTATGACTTGAATTCAAACGCTTTGTCCTTTTCGAGTTCGAGTGAATTTACTCCATCACCGGTTATAAAAGGTCGTGAGCTAAACTATGAAGATGATGAAGATTTTACCATGTTTGCGGAAGTCGTGAAATCATGGACAGCGCCCAAAGCGGGAACCATCTTGATATATGATACAATTTCATTCGTAGGTAATTCAGATGATCACGTGAGATATGGAATCCAAAAAGCCAATGGAACGGGTGGCTCATTTGTGCGTTCATTTAGTACGATCACCAGCACAACCAATATTATTTCTTCTACGAGTGTTGATTCTGGAGAGGTAGTACTTTTTAGACTACGACCCAGATCAAATGGTATTGAAGATGAAGTGAATATTAACCCACACATTCAGTATTCAAGCGATTCTGCAATTGGGCCGGATGGAATAGACTGGTATAACAACGCAAGCAGTGATGGGTTTAAATTGAGCGCACAAGGCGGAGTACCATTAGCTCTTAGTGAAACTTATTTTGTAGGAATGCCGAACCTATCTGTAAATAATCCTTCAGATGATCTTCTGTTTTTTATAAATCACTTTGGGCAGGACTCGCTTGGGCTTAAATCTCTTCATGTTGGTTCAGCTTCAGCTGCTGCAAATGTTTCCACCACTATAAGCACAGGGTCATTTGGCGCTTTGTCCCTCGATCATGACAGTTTAATTAGTGATGGGCAGGCGTATGTGAGTTTTTCTGTTCTGTCTTCAAGTAACATAGATTGGAAAAGTGTGGACTGGAGGCCTTTCTTGTACAACAACTATGACACGATTTATCCTGTTGTACATTATGGAATGTACAATAACCTTAGAAAGTACAATGAACCTAAAAGTATTTCTGCAAGCCTTTACCAAAATGCAACAACACTAAAGGTAAAGCGAAAAACATCTTTTACCTCTTGGGGGCTACCTTCGGGATTAACCGGTATTATGGTAGTTAAGGCGGATTCAAAATTGATTGGGAAGGTAAAATTTGAAACGGATTTAACAGGGTTTAAAACTGGAGGATCTACCGTGACATTCTCAGGTTCAGATTTGACCGGCCTCAATAATTTGTATGTGGAGTACTATACAAGCAGCAAACAACTTGCAGACTTCTTAACAGAATTCGGAAAATACGATTTGGAGATCTCAGGAAGCCCAGATGAGAATAACATAGACGCGGCCACAGTGTTTTCTAATAATATTGATGGCGTACTGGGCCATAACTACTTAAACTGGGGACAGTTTGCTTGGCAGGATTCAACAGAAGGAGTCATAAATATTAGCGATCTGGGGTTGTATAGAAACGTGGATAGTTTGTACACTCCGAGTGGTTTAGGCTTGGACGACGATAACACCGACTTTGATACGACGAGCCTAGAAACTATGAGTGGGCAATACAGCGTGTTTGGCCAAAAATTCTTGCCGCTTATTCCTCTTAGAAAAGAAGTGGTTGAAATGGATAGCTTGTTGTATTCATTAAATACTACGATTGATGGTGAAGCCAGAGGCGTCAGTAGTATTGTTCCCGTGGGGACACTTCATGAGGACCGCTATACACATATTGATCGCAGCATATTTGTGGCAGAGACTCGTTCAGCACCTGGATATGTTGGGCAGAATACCTTGCCTGAATTGAGCAACGATATTACGCATGTTTCGAGCCAATACAACGCGGTAGGCGGTCAGAGAAAAAGCACTTCCTTTACCGCGTCTTGGAATAGGTCTAAAGGATTGTCATCAAATCAAAGGAAATCCCGAATCTCATTAAATGAGTCGTTAAACCAAAGGGATGTGTTTTTTGGCCGTGGGAAGATTGACTTTTTTGATTTGAATGGCGATGGTTTTCCAGACCAGTTGAATACAAGAAAAATCAACGATAGAGGAATTCATATAATCTATTCAAATCCCCTAGGAGGGTTATTAGATTCCATACAAATTGATAGCTCATCGTTTTGCTTGGACAAAACCCGAACTAGGACTTCGGGATTAAGGCTTGCAGGGATTCCTGATATCACCAATGACATTGCTTCAAAAGTTAAAGCAAACAACACAAGAAATACTGAGACGAATATTCCTGTGCCCATTGAAGGTATAGGGGGAACCATTAGTAGAACAACGAAGGAGTTTGGATGGATGGATGTCAATGGTGATGGCCTCACTGATTATATACGAACCGACGGAAATAAAAACCTTTATGTTCATTTAAATACTGGTTATGGATTAGATACCAATGCTAGATATTTCTCGACTTTGGATTTCGAGGACCTTGCTGAGTCCATAGGAGTTTCATTCTCTTTCAGCACACCTGATTACTCGCTTGATATGAACAGTGCAGGTTTCGGAGCAGGATTATCGGGTAGTTCTAGCCGAGGACTAAGAAGCTATGTGGACATCAACGGTGATGGACTTCAAGATCAGATTTTCTTCTCGTCTGACTCTATACCATATATAAAGGTCAATACAGGAACCAAGTTTGTGACCTATTCAAAGGATGATTTTGGATATAACCCCGAAGTTTTCAGTAAATCTTATTCGGGAGGTTTGTCCATAAATGGAGCACGCACATTTCCCTTAAAATCAATTCCCTCTCAAGTTCCATTTTTAGAATGGAAGCAGTCTGTAACACTTGGGCTTAATATGAGTACAGGGATGCAACGCGTTCATTACCTTTTTGCGGATATTAACGGGGATGGATTCACGGACTTTATGAGAAATGCCGAACCCGCGAAGGGAGACCCTGCGGATTTATCAGCTCTAGGTCTCATTGATATTTGGACGAACAATAACCCGAATGTAAACAGGCTTCAAAAGGTGACCAACCCGCTAGGCGGTTCATTTGAATTGACCTATGACCTTGTAGGAAACAAATACGGTACGTATCCGAATGTGATTGAGATGGAGAATGCCAATGACGATTCTACGTATTGGGACATGCCCAACAGTAAATGGGTCCTTAAGACCGTAACTGTTGATGATGGCCTGGATATTCAAGATGGCTCGAATAATGACATCGACGGAACGGATTCTTTCACCACCACATTTAACTATGATGGGGGAATGTACTCACGTAGAAACCGCGCCTTTATGTATTTCACCAAGGTGGAGAGTATTTCCCCGGGAGGTGTCAATAGAAGTGTAACCGTTCATCGCGCCCCTACCAGTAATGGTACTGTTGAGAATCGCCAGTATACCTACTACGGTGCTATCCCATACAAATCTATTGGCTTTGCAAAAGTGGGGAATTCATGGATGACGGTTAGCAGGACTACAACGGGATTAAAATTATATCCAGTTCACACTACGGGTGGGAGCCAGGGCCAAGCTGATTTGAGCAATGAACTCTGGACTGATACTCTGACAGAGGACTTGGTGGTTTTTGTAGCGGTAGATTCTACGATGAGTTACCAGAATCCAGTATTGGACCTTTCGACAAGTCATGCCTTCGTGCAAAGTCAAAAGGTAGAGTATGATAGCTACATGAATGTGATAAAGGCGACTGATGCAGGTGTTGACGGAGCGTTTAATACGGGTGATGAAGTGGTCTCAACGATGTCCTATTTTACTCCTACCGCGGCTGGTGGAAGGACAGGTCAAGTCCAAGAACACAAGGTGTATGATGCTACGGTTTCTGCCGGTAATTTGTTGCGTCATACAAAGGTTGAGCAATTAACTTCAGATTCAATGGCAGTAAAGGAGATCAGGCAATATCTCACGACTACGGATTTCGCAGCTTCGGAAATGACCTACGATAGCTATGGGAATGTCATTCAGATGAAGGGACCACAAAACGCCCTAGGGCAAAGTGATTCTGTACAGGTCACATACGACAACGTTGTCCATACTTATCCAATACAGGTGAATAATGTTTTTGGAGATTATACCCAAACTACCTACGATTATTCGACGGGTCAAGTACTAACATCTGAGGATTTAAACGGGAATCAGATAAAGTATACCTATGATGATTTCTTTCGGGTAGAGAAAATACTAGGTCCTAAGGAAGACAACGGAAACGCAAGTGACTTCACAATCAGGTACCAATACTTCCCAGAAGGTAGGAACCCTTCTAGTAGTAATTGGAGAGATAAGGTACCCGTTGCGGTGACATTCCACTATCAGGATCAAGGGGATCAATCAAACGGTTATTATGTATCAGGCATCAGCGATGATGTGGTCGCTCATCCGAGCACGAAAGAGTTTGCATTGGTGGGTAGCACTTGGACTCCTGTTGCTGAAACTTCGATGAATCATCTCATTACGGCAACCTTCTCCGATGGTAGGGGAAAGGCAGTTCAAGTGAAGAAGGATATTTCCGTTTGGAATGGAACACAACAAGAAGAAAAGCGTCAAGTATCAGGGGCTGCCAAATTGAATAATAGAGGACTGGTGAATACTCAATACCTCTCAACGATAGAGGAGATGACATCCCCTTTGTTACAGTTGTCGAACACTTTGAGTTCCGTCAACCCCACAACCACTACCTACGATTTCTTAAGCAGGCCAACGTCGGTGAGTTCCCCAGATGCGACTGGAAGCGGAACCTTTACCGCGTCAGTGGATTATAACTGGGGAATGAAAGGAAGCAACGCCTATTTTGTAACAACCTCGACTGATCCTGACGGAAGAGTGTCGAAGTCTTATGTAGATGTTCGAGGCCAACAACGCTTTACGATTTCCGATCCGACAGGTGTAAATGTTGAGACCGAGTTTTTCTATGATGTCTTGGGTCAACTTACGTCCACTCAGAGTGTGGACGGTGAAACCACGACGTTTACCTACGATGATTTTGGAAGAGTAACTCAAGAAGTACATCCGGATAGAGGAACTACCTCCATGGTTTATGACATGTTGAGCCAAGTAGTTTCAACTACAGACGCTAATGGTCAGACGGTGGATTACTTCTACGATTTCTCGCGATTGAGCGAAATTAGATATCCAACCAGTGGGAATTTGAATGATATCACCTATGACTATGGTTCCAGAGGTGATGGCATCAACGGTGCCGGTCGTGTTACTCAGATTACACAGGGGAGTGGCATGACACCTGTCATGGTCGAGAAAATGAACTATGATGACTTGGGTAATGTAGCTGTTCATACGCGCGAGATTGATGTTCCCAACATCGGTGTTCAGTCATTCACCTCAAAGACAGAGTACGACAGCTGGGGAAGAATATTGAATATGACCTATCCGGACGGTGAGCAGTTGCGTTACTTCCACAGTTATGGTGGCGACTTATTTCGAATCAATGGCTATGAACTAGGCA
>Ga0233438_10005170_pt1 | contig 11093 bp, 8 predicted proteins | sample SI_123_September_FD_182720 | JGI IMG/M metagenome (GOLD analysis project Ga0233438, IMG submission 182720) | Seawater microbial communities from Saanich Inlet, British Columbia, Canada - SI_123_September2016_10_MG | ecosystem: Environmental > Aquatic > Marine > Inlet | place: Canada: British...
GCTAAATCCATCGATTCAAGCGTCTCAGTAACTGTACCAACTTGATTGAGTTTGACGAGCATAGCGTTTGCTGCACCCAATTCGATTCCTTGAGCAAGGCGTTCGGACTGTGTTACAAACAAATCGTCGCCAACGGATTGAACACGATGTCCCTCACGCTTGGTGAACGTTGCCCAACCACGCCAATCGTCTTCATCAAATCCGTCTTCAATTGAAAGGATTGGATATTCATCCAACCATCCAGAGTAAACATCGGCCAGTTCGTCGCTTGAGAGAACTTTTCCATCCATGTGGTATCCAGCGTCGGTGTGGAATTCCGTTGCTGCAACATCCAAAGCGATGCCCATCTCTTCAACTGAATATCCTGCCCCTTCGATGGCTCGAACCATGTACTTCAGGCCTTCTTCATTGGCAGGTAAGTTCGGAGCAAAGCCTCCTTCATCTCCGACTCCTCCGAGTAATCCATCTGCCTTAAGTTCCTTTTTCAGAGCATGATACGTCTCCACACCAGCTCGTAATCCTTCCTCGAAGGTGTCAAATCCGTGTGGCATGACCATGAATTCTTGGACATCCACATTGGAAGCGGCATGGGCTCCACCGTTGAGAATGTTAAGCATGGGCACAGGCATGAGTCCACCTGCAACGCCTCCAATGTACTTCCAAAGGGGCAACTCATGAACAGCAGCACCGGCATGAAGACATGCCATCGATACTCCGAGCATAGCGTTGGCCCCGAGATTGGCTTTGTTCGGCGTGCCGTCCAGCTCAATCATCAGTTCATCAAGAATGCGTTGTTCGTCAACCGGCATACCAAGAAGCGCTTCTTCAATGCGTTCTGTGACGTTTTCAACTGCTCGAGAAACTCCTTTTCCGAGGTAACGAGAAGCGTCTCCATCTCTCATTTCGAGGGATTCGTAAGCGCCGGTTGAAGCACCGGATGGAACGGCAGCCCTACCGAGGAGGTTACCATCGACGTAGCAGTCAACTTCCACCGTTGGATTTCCACGGCTATCAAGAATCATTCGAGCATCGAGACCGGTAATATGACCAGACATTGTGTTCCCCGATACAATCCAGTGGACGGCGGGTTTTGAATCATACGGGCAGGTGAAATTCTATTGGAAAGGTCATTAAATTGGTTTTCATTCCCTATTTCGGGCATTTTGGCTCTTGCAATGCCGGAAAAAGGCATGAAGGTCATTTCATATACTCTAAACCGTAGGGGCGTTTGTGCCACGAGTAACAGAAATAGACCGCGCAATTCTCGCCCAACTTCGAACAAACGGTAGAATGTCCTATGTCGAACTGGCAAAGGAAGTCGGAGCCTCGGAACGCACAGTTCGAACACATGTTCGCAAGATGGAAGAAGACGGAACAATCCGTGGTTACACCGTCCGAGAAGGTGGCGTTGGATTGACGGCACTTGTCAGAATCAAGGTATCGCCAGGTGCTGAAATTGGTTCTTTCGCTTCAGAAGTGACTGGATGGGAAGGCATTGAAATCATCTACGAAGTATCTGGAAGCGCAGACCTCGTCGCCCTTGTTCACGTTGACGACACCATGGCATTGCGAAAGTTACTCGACAAGATGTGGCTCGCTGCACCGAATGAAATTGCCTCAACAACGACCGAATTGGTCCTTGAGCAATACTGATTATTCCTCTTCGGCAGGCGGATTCGACTCGTCCTTTTTGGCAGTGTCATCTGGAAGACCGTAATCGATTCCACAACTTCGACAAACCATATTTTTGTCCCAGTCGCATTGTCGCCGGCATCCAGTCATCACTTCACCTCAGGCTTTCCACTTGACAGAGCATCCAATGGAATCAGTTTGGGATACAACCGGTGCTTCTCCTCGCAACATTGCATCAAGAGCGTCTCGAAGTTCATTGGTTTGAACCTGTGTAGGATCTCGTGGTGAATCATCCATTCGGCCTTTGTAAACAAGTTTCAAATGTTCATCGAAAAGGAAAAATTCGGGAGTTCTCTTCGCATCGTATGCATGCGCAACGGATTGAGATTCATCGTGCAAATACGAGTAGGACATGCTACTAGCCCTTTTTTCCATGTGCTCAAATGAGTCGTTTGGATACATTTCGGGATCGTTGGAATTGATGCCGATGAACCCGACCCCCACCGAGTCAGCATCAGCAGCCATCGCCTCTAACCGTGAAATGCTGGCAATGACATAAGGGCAATGGTTGCATTCAAAGACAACGATAAGGCCGTTTTTCCCACGAGCCTGCTCAAGATTCATGCTCGAGCTGCCCACAGATGCGTTGGCATTCTTCAAATTAAACTCAGGTGCGGTGTCGCCAATGTCGAGGCCCATGGTTTGATGAACGGAAGGAGGGTCAAAACCTCTTCGATGAAGTCGTTGTTGGGTTAAAATACTGTAGAATACCTCATAAGTATGACTCCTTTAGAGAAATATTGCTCTTTTACACCAAGCGAAAACAGAGCGATGAAATGGTTAAAATCAATTTGCAAGGACCAAAAATGGGTCAATATTCACAGTTCAGAGAGATCCGATGTCGAAAAAGAAAGAACTGTTCTCGAAATTGAAATGACCGTCGAAAGTTTATCCGAGCGGATTTACGAATTGACAATCTGTGTTGGAATCAAGGAAAACAAGTTTGCGAGGATCTTTGAATCCACGCTTCGTGGTAAAGTGAATTTGGGTGTTGCCCTGGAACATGAACTCTCTTGGCATGAACAGGAACGGATGTGGTGCTCTCTTTGCCTCGGCGTGAGTCATGAACATGAGGAAAATCTGCCGTTATGCGACCTCTTGGTTTCAATGGCTCTTGGATTACGGGATGATAAGGGCACAGCAATGCGATTACCCATGCTTGACTTGTTTTTGGCACATGATGAAAAGGACCATATTTGGATTGAAAGTTATGACTTAAACGGCCCTGATACGGGAATCTACGGCAGCGACTACGGAAAATTAGTTCCACTCGAGATTCGAATGTTGTGCCATAAATTTGTCTGCATCAACGATGAACTGCAAGGTTCTGCTTTCGAAAATTTCGCCCGATTTGATATCATTGCAGATGAAATGAAAAAGGAATCCTTGAAGATTCGACGAATCAAACTGGGCCATCTTGAAACATAGCGAGAGTTCATCACTCAAACCCTGTTCGTAAAGTCGAACGGCATGGCAGTAGAACGATGCGGGGGGCACATTACGCTTCTTTTTTCCATATGGAAAGAAGCCCATTTAGCACGCTCTCAAGGCAGTCGAGGGGCGGGCTTCAATGTTGCAACAGGTGTGGAAGCATCGGTCGAATATGTTTCTACCAACGTACCGGAAGTGGAGGCTTTGCTCTCAGCGGGAGCGGAACTGGATATCCCTGCTGGCCCCGTGGAGAACGGGAAAATCATGGTCGAGGTGATCGACATGGATGGAACGCAGTTAGAGAACTCGACGGCGCTGTATGCGGACCTCGTGGAAGAGTTACGTAACGCTCGTTTGCTTGCACCGGCAGATTCGTATCGAATCCGAGTTCAACTTGAACTTCCAACAAGCCAAGGCTTCGGCATGTCTGCAGCCGGGTTGCTCGCAGTGGCCCGAGGGTTTCATTCTGAAACTGGCAAAGGTACTGAACTGCAATATCTTCGTATCGCTCATCGTATAGAGCGCAAGCATGGTTCCGGGCTTGGTGACGTGCTTGGTATGTCGAAGAACGGCGTGGAACTTCGCTTACAACCCGGAGCCCCGGGTTCTGGAGGGGAAGTAGTGAGTTTTACCAGCGTACAACCAATTCTACTTGCGTGGCAGCCTGACGAAAGTCGTCATACCTCCAAATACATAGATAATGAGCGATGGAAGCGCGCCATATCTGAAGCAGGTGAACGATCTGTCACCCGTCTAAGGCTCAAAGATTGGAACTTTGAACGATGGCCTGACCTCATGCTTGAATCTCGAAACTTTGGAGAAGCATCTGGGCTTCTCGATGAACCTGCGCGCAAAAAGTTACTTTCCACAGTTCGTAGCGAGATTCTAAGGCTTGACCTTCAATCTCGTGTCAATGTTCGCCTGTGTATGCTTGGTGTATCTGCGTGCGTATTACCACGGCGTCTCGACAGTCCACTCACATCCGAGGAATTGGATGCTATTGCCGAGGCACTGAACAACACCAATATCGGCGTTATTGAAACCAGAATCCACTGATTATTCTCCGGGCCCAAGTTTTGACAAATCCAAGACATTTGCATCCAACAGCGTACAACCTGGCATGAAGAGGTTCGCTGAAAAGCCATGTCGATAAACGACGGCTCCACTGCCCCACTCTTCGATATAACGAGCCATTTGCTTGGCCATTTTCTTTCGTTGGAAATCGACATCAGCGCCGTAGAAGTGTTTAGCATCAATCCATGCAACTGGCTTACCGTTTATTTCGACATGATCAAGAAACAGAATGTCAGGTGTTCGAACCGGTCGACCCAAATCTTGCTTTTGTTCCTTGACCATTTCCGGTTGTCTGCGAAGGCGAACACCTTGGTCTTCAAACCAATCCGCCAAGATGTCTTCAAACAAATCAGCACGCTCTTGAGACTCACCTTGATCAACGTTCGATACCCGGTCTGCCGCTTCCGCAGCCTCGAACTCCTCCCGTTCTCGTTTGCTGAGTTTACTTGGCTGGCGCAAACTCTCTTTGATTTTGGATTTCGACCATCGCATTTCGGTAAGAATGATTCTGAAAATATTCATTGGAGGGAAATCGAACCGTGTAGAAAGGTCGACCACACTCACTCCTTCCTTGTAGAGTCGAAGCATGTTTTTGCCTTGCGAGCGTAATCGCCCGTGCCCATACACTGTTTTCTGTTGCAACAGCGCAGAACGGAGCGAAAGAGCTTGCTCAAGAGTCATTTTGTAGCCTTCTGCTAACACTGCGATTTGATCGACTCGTTCATCTTCGAGCCAACCGAATTCCCCTTTGCGCATGACTTTCCCTGCCATGGCTTCCTCATCTTTGAGAGGTACAGGTATGGTTGCCCATTCAAACGAGAAGGGCTTCGGTTCAGGTGTATCCTCAGGGAACCCCATTGGCGGAGGTGTTTGTTCAAAACGTGAACGTGCCTGCTCATCCATGCGTGCGATTTCTGAAGCATTACGCTCGATTAGTGTGGATTTTAGAGTACTTCCGTATCGGCGCTGCCGGTTGTTTCGTCGACCGTCGCGGTTCTTGTTTGAACGGTTTTTATTGCGCGAAGATGAACCGCCTTGATTGTCTCGATTCTGTCGGGTCATCACACATCGTCATCGCCGACCGTCTTTGAATCCTCGCTTTCGATGTCAACAAAAGTGAGAGGCTGTGAGTCCCCTATAGGCACGATGCCCCTTGCTGATAAATCGTCTAACCATTGTGTTGCAAAGGCTTTCGCTTGCGAATTTACCCGTCCACGAAAAAACCGAGACCAACCAGAAAGAGTCCACCATGCGGCAATTTCAATCCCGCCCTCCGGCTCACATAGTATCGTTACACTCATTTTCAACGATTTCAATGAAGTGCCGACTGCTTTACCTTCTCGTTGTTGGCCAAGCCATTCAAATTCAATTTCAGTAAAGTTTGGGTTTTCGCCAGTACGGATTGAGGTTACCTTCCACATCTCTTCAACCAAACGTTGGCGTTCAATTCGGTGAAGGTCAAAGCGTTGTCCGACTTCAAGTACCCCGGTTGACTCGGAGAGAACGCGTTGTGCAGAGGTGTTCCATGATGGCCATGCATCGAGTTGAGAAAGATTCTGACTCGCTTGAATTGAATCTTTTTCTGCGAGTGAGCGACGCCATACTCCTTGAGGGGCGTCCATGGAAATCCATAGATGCCTCGAACATGAACTTGTGGGACAAAAAACACAGGGTTTCAAATGCTGTAACTGCATCCAATGTTTATGCGCAAAGGTTTGATTCCAATTTTATTGGTCTGCATTCTCATTGCAGCAGTTCTATCACCTACTCTTGGAAAAAGCCACTCGATGCTTCATACTGAATCAAATTCTTTACCCTCCGATGGAAACAATTCGACATCGTTGGGATGGGTCACAAATTTTGGAGGCGGTTTGATGGATTATGTCACTCAGAGCATCATGTATCCTGACGGCCGTGTGGCCACCGCAGGTTGGTTTCAAGGCAACATCCAATTCGATGATATTGTCGATCCTGTAGGAGCCAATGGGGGTTCAAATGACATCGATTTCTTCCTTGGCTGGACTGAACCAAACGGCACATGGATTACTGCACTGAGTGCAGGCTCGATATCGACAGACTCGATAGAAACCATTGCCCTCATGCCCGATGGGGATTTGATTGTTGCAGGCACGTATTGCATCAACAGTATCGACATAGAATGCGAGCTTGCTCTGGGTGATTTAACGCCACTGGAGAAAGAGTCGTTCCGAGATGAGGGGAATGCGTTTGTAGCACGAATCGACTCTTCAGGAGAATGGTTATGGGCCAGTCAAATCCAAAACCAAAACGAAATATTCGTTGTCGATATGCTCATTACCCCTGACAATAATATTCACGTGTCAATTGTATTCGAAGGAGATATTCGTTTAGAGCAAACGACCATCGAAGCCTCGACCGATCAATCGCTCATGGTCATTACATTCTCCGAGAATGGAGATGCTCTTCGACATGTCAAAACAGACACCATAGGTGGCATTGAGTCAATTGGTTCACTCTGTATGGACGGTCTAGAAGCCACTTATGTCGCTGTTTCTTTTACCGGTGAGTTAATTGTCAATGAGACTGTTCTCATATCAAAAGGTATGACTGACTTGGCCGTAGCCCGGTATTCTGAATTCGGATGGGACTGGGCTATTTCTGCAGGAGGGCCTGGGGAAGACCGAGTATGGGACTGTGATGGTTTGAGCTCCTCTGGAATAGAAATCGTGGGTGAGTTCAATGGCAATGCTTCATTTGATCCTCTGTACACTGAACAATCAGACGGAACTGACTTGTTTGTGGCGGAAGTTTCGCAGTCTGGCGGATGGGTGGACATTGTAGCAGAAGGCGGTATAGGAATTGACCGAGCCACTGGAATTGCTCACAATGAGCAAGGAGCGACATTTGTCACTGGAGTGATTTCGAGTGACATTACCATCGGAGGGGATACACTTGTCGATATTGACGGATACAACGATGAAAATCATTTCGACATATTCCTCGCAGAATTACTTGACAACAATACTTGGGAATGGGCAATATCAGCTGGTGGCAGCGGTCACGACGAGCCGACTGCTCTCGAAGTGGCCACCGACGGCTCACCTTTCGTTTCTTACATTTTCAACGGTGACATTTCCATTGCGTCACACAATTCTTCAGCCTTGGGCTCGTTTGATGTCGGTATTTGGCTCTACCAAACCGACAGGGATAACGATGGAATACTTGACGGAGAAGACAATTGCCCTCGGGTTTCAAACGGTGCACAGACAAACTACGATGGTGATTTAGAAGGAGACGCCTGCGACATCGATGATGACAATGACGGTGTTTCCGATGCTTTAGATGACTGCTCACTTGGAGAGAGATATTGGTTCTCGGAAGAGTCTACAGACCACGACGGTGATGGATGCAGAGATGCTACCGAGGATTTCGACGACGATGAAGACACCATCTTCGATTACAACGACCTGTGCCCCCTTGGCCCAGTAGGTTGGAAATCGACTCCTGAAGAGGATGCTGAAGGAGATGGATGTGCTGACATCGATACCGATGGCGACGATTGGGTCGACCAGATGGACAACTGTCCTTTCCTGTCAAATCCGATGCAAGCGGACCTCGATGAAGACAACATCGGAGACGGATGTGACATTGATGAAGACGGTGACAAAATTGCGAACCCAACGGATAACTGCCCACGTGATTCCCCAATTTGGACCTCAACTCAAGTGAACGACCATGACCAAGACGGTTGTCATGATTCGATAACGGATTTTGATGATGATGAGGACGGCATATTGGATGCTAATGACGCATGTCCTCAAGGTGAAATACGCTGGGCGAACACTGCCTCTATCGATGATTATGATGGTGACGGATGCCGTGACGTCAGCGAAGATGATGACGATGACGGGGATGGAATCAACGACGCAATCGATAACTGCCAAAAAGGAATTTTAGGAATTGCTGCAGTTGGACAAGATGTCGATGGTGACGGATGCATTGACAGTGCGGAAGATGACGATGACGATGAAGATGGGGTTCTCGATGTCAATGATTTGTGTAAACGAACGGTGGCAGGTCAGCAAGTAGGCATTACAGGCTGCAGTCAATACCAACTGGATGACGATTTAGATGGCATTCCGAACCCGATTGACCTTTGTCAAAACACCGAACCTGGACTTCTAGTGGACCTCGCAGGCTGCAAGGTTGAGATCAGCGGTACAAATGACGATGATGCTTCATCAAAGAATGATTTTTCTCTCTCTACCGGATTGTATGCCCTAGCGATAATTTTTGTTGTCGGAGCGGTTTATGTCACTTTCTTCAACAACCCCAATTCTGCAAGCTCATCGAAGAAATACACAGCTACTGAACCTTTGAAGAAATCGAGTACTCCCACCGCCGCTCACGAAGACACTGTTTCTCAAGAAGAGTGAGGCCGCTGCACCAAACTTTCAAAGGCATTTAGACTAAGCACGCGTTATGCCCTCATATAAGCGTTCAATTCTGTGTCTCGCAGTGCTCTTGTTACTCGCAGCTGCACCTGCCATCGAAGGAAGTTCTTCTGGTAAGCACAACCAAGCCTCTGCAGGCTGTTCCTGCCACAACAATGCTGGCGGGATCACGGCTACTAACGACTTCCCGACTTCGTACAACGCTGGACAGGTGTACAACATCAACATCGGTCACACCGGCGGAACTCAAGCGTTTATTGGGGGCTTCAATGTCATGGTGAACAAAGGAACGCTTCAGAACGCAGGATCTGGGGTTCAAATCCAAGGTGGAAACAGTGCAACTCACACCAGTTCCGGTCAACTGGGATGGACTTTTGACTGGCAAGCACCTGCTGGTGGAAGCGGTACTGTAAGCGTCAATATCGCCGTGCTTCAAGGAGATGGAAACAGCCAAAATTCAGGTGATGCATGGGATACTGACAGCGTCTCAATCACCGAGATCGTTGTTCAAAACACTCCGCCTACAGCCTCGAATGCATATGTGAGCATCGCACAGGGAGGCAGTTCAGTCTTGCAAGCTTACCATGATCAGGAACTCTTTGCTAACTACGATTATTCCGATGCTGATAGCGATGCTGAATCGAACTCACAAATACGATGGACGAAAGATGGTAGTGTTGTTTCACAACGAAACGATTACGCAAATGTGCCTCAATCCTACACAACCATTGGTGAAATTTGGACGATGACGGTTACTCCAAGCGACGGAACGGATTTTGGATCAGCGGTATCCTCATCAAATTCAGTTGAAATTATTGACTATGATTCGGATAACGACGGCTACGGCGACCAGAGCGACGCTTTCCCTAACGACCCAAGTGAGCACCTCGACAGCGATGGCGACGGCGTTGGTGACAACAGTGATGCATTCCCGAACGATGCGACTGAAACAATCGATACCGACATGGACGGTGTTGGAGATAACAGCGATTGGGCCCCAAATGATCCCAGCGAATCTGCAGATTCAGACGGAGACGGCGTGGGTGACAACACGGATGCATTCCCACAAGATGCAAGTGAAACAGTCGACACAGACAGTGATGGCGTTGGTGATAACGCTGATGCGTTTCCGAACGATGCCAGTGAATCGAGCGATTTAGACGGAGATGGCGTTGGAGATTCCGCAGATGTATTCCCGAACGATGCCACCGAATCGTCTGATGCTGACAGCGACGGCGTAGGCGACAACTCGGATGTATTCCCAATAGATCCAAGCGAATCTGCAGATACAGATAACGATGGAGTTGGAGATAACGCTGATGCGTTCCCGAGCGATGCGACTGAGACACTCGATACCGACATGGACGGCGTGGGAGACAATGCTGACGTATTCCCGAACGATGCGGATGAAACACTCGACACGGACATGGATGGCATGGGCGACAATGCTGATGCATTCCCGAACGATGCGAATGAAACGCTTGATACCGACATGGATGGCATGGGCGACAATGCTGATGCATTCCCGAACGATGCGAATGAAACGCTTGATACCGACATGGATGGCATGGGTGATAATGCTGATGCATTCCCAAACGATGCGAATGAAACGCTTGATACCGACATGGATGGCATGGGCGATAACGCTGATGCTTTTCCAGATGATGCAACTGAAACACTTGATGACGACGGTGATGGTGTTGGAAACAACGCTGATGTTTTTCCCAACGATGCAACTGAATCTACAGATACAGATGCTGACGGCGTAGGCAACAATGCTGATGCTTTCCCTGATGATGCAACTGAAACGCTTGATACGGATGGAGACGGCGTGGGAAACAACGCTCAACTCGCTGCTGAAAACCTCGCTGCCGAAGAAGAAGCGGCACAAAAGCAGATGTTCACAATCATCGCTGTTGTTGCAGTACTCATCATTGGCGTTGTAGGTGCTGTTCTGTTCATGCGCAGCCGAGGAAATGATTTGACGGAAGAGGGCGTGAAGGATTTCACTTCTCTTTCTGTTCAACCGCAGGTTACACCGATCGAGCAAACCCTCCAACAACCCGTTGCCCAACAACCGGTGGCAATTGCAGAGCCTGTTGTTCTTCGACAATGGACGGATGAAGCAGGCTACACCTGGCGCAAGATGGATGATGGGTCCAACTACTGGTGGACCGGAAGCGAATGGAAGCGCAGTTGATCAAGCGTAAACAATCGCAGGTGCCAGCGGCATTGAGCCACCTGCTCGTCCTGTTTGGTCCTCAGCAGATTCGCCAAGCACAACTTGAATCGATTCAAGGCCGAGTTCTTGCGCAATAAAGGCTGAACCGTTTGTGAGAGCAATCACTTCATCCAGTGAACCGCGTAGGAGTGCTCTTGAGGCATCGTCCCACTTGAAAACTTGAGGCAACATCTTCTTACCCCAATATCCAATGATTTCGCCTTTACGTTCTCCCTGGGCGA
>Ga0233438_10005179_pt1 | contig 11075 bp, 11 predicted proteins | sample SI_123_September_FD_182720 | JGI IMG/M metagenome (GOLD analysis project Ga0233438, IMG submission 182720) | Seawater microbial communities from Saanich Inlet, British Columbia, Canada - SI_123_September2016_10_MG | ecosystem: Environmental > Aquatic > Marine > Inlet | place: Canada: British...
ACAAAAAAAAACAAAATAAAAACAAAAAAAAACAAAATAAAAACAAAAAAAAACAAAATAAAAAATATAAAAATTTTTTATTAAATTTAATAAGAAAAAGTTTAGTTCTTAATTAACTTTTTCTTATTGTTTATTGTGTTCTTTAGGAGGTGTTCTGTTTAGGAACAGATTTAGAGTCTTCAACAATCTTTTCAACATCTTCTACATTCTGGATTATCTTTTGAGAAACCTTATCAAAAAGGACTGCTGAAGTTGGATTAGGTTGCTCTGATATGAGATAATCAAAATAGTTATCTCTTTCGCTGTCATGTTGAAACCAGTAATCAAGCGTAGTCACTAAATCTTCTGGCGCTACTTCAACTTTTTCAGTTTCTCTCATGTAGTTCTTAAGTTTCAAAATGCCTCTGCTCATTATCTCAACCAGTTCATCAATGTTGCTGACTTTTTCAGTCAATTCACCATAGAAGAACCTATCTGGTGGAAACTCAGCTTCTTCATCTTCAGAATATTGTTCTCCAGGTTCCACATTCACCAACGTCTCGATGTTGAATTCCATCTCAAATACGTAGTGTCTAATTACGTAGAGTGTTGTAGATTCTGTAAGTAAGAGGTCTCTCAAATAAGAAAGATCTGATTTGAGTTCTACATTCAAACCAGATTTTCTTATCTTATTTTGCCAGTCCTATTGTGTTTATAGGAAGTTTTGAATAGTTAGTAGAACATCTACTTTACCATTCAAAATGTGATTTTTGTTGCTTTTGACACCAACCATAAAGGTGTTGAACCCCCAGTTCTCCGCTATCATCGTGTTGATTGATTTCGCCCATGCTCTTTTTGTTGATTTGCTTCCAACCACATCTTTCACGTAGTTGGTCTTTGCTAGTTCTTTGAGCTCATTCAAGTTGAATTGATGATAGAGTGACTTCTCAAACTCATTCAGTCCAAGCAGTTTGATTTCTTCCAATCTCTCAACAGAGAAGATACACTTCTTGCACTGCTTGAGGTTCTCATAGAACATTCTGTAAGGGGAAACAGATTTGCGCTCAATTCCATTTTGGTTCTCTCTGTCTTGATACCACATCACATAAATCAGAGAACCACTATAGTCTTTGAATACAGACACCTCCATAAAGTGCTGAAGAGAAGCATGCTCTTCAACCAACTTGTTGAACACCTCTTTTGAAGCAATCGTAGACATCTTAACACGCGTTTAGTTTACCTTTGATGAATACTAATCTGTCTATTACAACTTTCACATTTTAGTATACCCTTTATCATTTAATAACATTACAAAGGATATCATTATAAACCATATGATTATAAAAGATTAACTAAAATGTGAAAAGGTTCATAGAGACTTAAATCATAAGTCAAAGACTATACAAATTATACTGATTATACTGATTATACTGATTATACTGATTATACTAATTATACTGATTGTATTGATTGTATTTATATTTTAAATATAAAAACACAAGTTATCTATATAATCAGTCAATATGACAAGAGGTTCAAGAATTCAAATTAAATTTTCTAAAAAATCATATTCTAATAAGAAGTTAAAAAATAAGCCAAAAAAAACATTAAAAATTAATGATTTGGTTTATGTAGCAGGAGATTATTTTGATTACGATGAGAAGAATCGTTGGAGTAAAAATGTTGCTAAAATTGATTATACTAAAAATTCACTAATTGGTTTAGTTAAATCATTTAATATCCATTATAATCAAAAATACACTAATGTTTTATGGTTTGCCGATTTTAGAGAACAATCTGTTTTATTAAAAGACCTTACATTACTTCCTAAAAATCTAAAACCAATAAAAGGTGTTATAAACAACTTTAATATTGAGTTGGCTGATTATGTTAATGTCTCTAACAAAAATAAAAAAAAATCAAAAAAAATTTCTAAAAGAACTACTAAAAACTCATATAAAACTGTTTTAAGTGATACTAAATCTATTATAGATGGAAATCACAATCATAAAGACGATGATACTCAAAATAATATTCACAATGATAGTAATAATGAAATGACTGATATAGAACTTCGTTTGTCTGGAACACGCGTAGTTATCATCAATAATTATGAAAATCCTAAACCCAGTGAAATTATAAATTCTTTATAAATACTAATATCAATAAACTAACAAACATCTAACAAACACGACAAATTTTTTATTGTTTCATTTATGCTTTTAACTATTGTATCATAGTCTATATTATGTTTATCATTATTAAAATTAATATATACTCTATAAAATATATCATTCTCATTTTTTTTCATAATCTCAAAATTTAAATATATCAAGTTTGTTATTTTAAATATAATTTTATTTAAAAAAAATTTATCATGAATATTATCAGTTGATGGAAATTGAAATATTGGTAATGTAGATTTTTTATAATAAATTGATGATATGTTTTTGATATTATTTTTTATATAATTATTTTTTATATAAAATAATTTATAATGATTATATTTATTGTCGCTTAGATTAATTATATAATTTTGATTAAAATATCTTATAACTTTAAATTTTTTTTCAAATGGTTTATTAAATTTTTTACTATTTATTATTTTACTTAAAAATTTTGTAAATGTTTCATTATCCCAATTTAAGTCTATTATATTATTATTACTATCATCATTATTATTATCAACATCATTATTATTTAAAATATTTATTTCTAAATAATTATAAGATTTATCTAGAATTTCATGATTATTAAATATGTTATATAAACTATCTAATTCATCGTCCATTATAAAATATTATATAGAGATAATAAACGATAATATATATTATATATATTAATTATTTCTAAATAATATATTCAAATTTTATTATAATAATATATAGATGCCAATACATTATCCATTTTATCTTATGTTAATAGATTATGATAATAAACAAATAAAGAATAGTAATGAAAATAAAAAACTTTTAGAAAAGATAAAAGATAATAAAAAAAATAATAACATTTTATAATCTTTATAATCTCTATAAATCTATATAAAATAAAAATTGAATATTATTTATAATATCATAATTAAAAATTAATTAATATCTTAATCTGTTCTTAATCTGTTCTTAATCTGTAATGACAAGTTTAACTAACATTAGTGATAATGAAACAAGTGTGAGTGAAACTGGTGCTTACATAATTAGAAATAAAACAATAATAGCAATTAAATCTATTGATAATATAAAATTAAATGATTTAGAAATTAAAGATTTAGAAATAGGAATATTTAATTGGACTATTGATTATTGTATTAAAAATGGTATCATAAAAAATTGGGATAATAATATGTTTAGAAAAACTTATATTAGTAAAGCAGTATCAGTTTTATCTAATTTAGATCCAAAACAATATTTAAGAAATAAACATCTTTTAAATATTGTACAAAAAAAACAAATTAAACCACATGAAATACCTTATATGAAAAATGAAGAAATCTTTCCAGAAAATTGGAATCATATTAAAACTACATTAGAAAAGAAAGTTGAAAGTCTTAAAAATAATAAAAATATTTCTATAACTGACCAATTTAAATGTGGTAAATGTAATAAAAGGGAATGTTCGTATTATGAATTACAAATTAGAAGTGCTGATGAGAGTGCTACTTTATTCATTACATGTTTAAATTGTAATGCTAAATGGAGACAATGATTTATTTTTCAGAAATTGCGACATCTAAGTCATTTTCATTTAGTCCATTATCACTTAAATCACTACCTATTATACTGATACCACTATCACTCAACTCACTTATATTATCACTTAAATCAGATACAGATAATAAACTTTCAGCATCGCTTATATCACCACCATCTTGTATATCACTATCACTACTATCAGTATCACTTAAGTCTCCTACAATTTCATTAAAATCATCATCTCCTTCAACTAAAATAGTGTTATCGTTTTCAGTATTTTCATTTACATTTTTAATCTTATTAGTTCTAATTATTCTACCAATACAATCTATTTTTTTATTATTAAGTATTGGTTTTTTCCCAACGATTTCTATGAATACTATATCATCATTACTAATATTATTTAATGGAATATCTGATTTAATCTTTATTGTCTTTTTTGGCACTATTATATGTATAACAGAGTGTATAATATCTTTACATAGCAAGCCAAAATTATTCTGTTCATGAACTTTACATTTAATAATATTACCTATAACTGGATTACATACTAAAATACTGAATTGAACATTAAAAAGAACATTACCTTGTAAACTATTTTGTTCTAATTCGCCTAATGAACATTTAATAATATTAATACTTCCTTCTTTTATAAAACCATATTTAGAATATTTACCATCCAACTCTTTAACTAATTTTTTATTTAATTCATCTTTGTAATCTTTGTGAATATGAATTGGTTGTAATTTTATCTTTCTATTTACAATATTCTTTATAAATATATCCTCTATATTATTTGTAGAACTACCCATATCTTTCTTATATTATAATTTAATAAATATATTTAATAAATATTATCAAATTTTATTTAAATAATTATTCATTATTGGCCTTACATATAATACTTTATCTTTATTATTTCTTAATATTAATTGATATATTAGACAAAAGTTTTGTTTTGTATATTTATTTACCTTATATATTTGTTCTAATGTATTTTTATCTTTTAAAATACTATTATCATATTTTTTTATAAAACCTTCTAACATCTTAACGCTTATAGTAGTAGTAACTATACATCTTGTTCCAGTTACAGATTTTTTATCTTTTAATTTTTCTAAATCTATTATTTTAAATACTGGTTCATCATTCACTATTTCATTATATCCTAATTTTTCAATTTTACTATTCTTTATCTGTTCCTTCATTTTATTTTTTTGTAATCTTCTATTTTGCGTTTCTTGAAATGGTGAGCAATTTTGAATCTTATATTTATCTTTTGTACCTTCTATCAATTCTCTACACATAAATTTATCTGTAAAATAATTATAGATAATATCATTATTATCTAAAATATAATTACCTCTTTTTAATGAAGAAATTACATTATCTAAATATTCTTGTTTAAATCTTTTATTTAAAACATACCTTATCAGCGTTTTGAAATCTTTTGAATTTAAATTATCTATCATCATATCATAAATAATATTATTATACTTCTTAACATCATTATTATCAAATAATAATCGTTTTTTATATGCTTCTAATTTCTTTTCAATAAATCCATTATATTTTTCATTCTTTTTCATTATATCTTCATTACTACTACTTGAATTATTTGTAGTTGTATTATTATTATCTTCTTCTTCTGGTGGTTCATAATTTGTTAAATCTATTCTTATTGAAAATTTATTCTTTTCTTTTTTCCTTTCATCTAATAATATCTTTTCATCTTTTATTTCTAATGGTTGAAATATATAATTATCATATCTATATATTAAATATCCATCTCTTTTATTTGTTCCCTTTAACTTATTTTTATTTTTAACTAATTGATTTAAAGAAAAATATAAAATTTCATTATTTTTTACTTTGTATTTATTCTTCTCTAAAAATTTAATTAAATTTTTTATATCCGTTCTATCATTTTCTTTAAAATATTTTGTTATATATTTTTCTATTAATTTTATATCATAATCCAAAAACTCCTTTTTATAAGTTTTTGTATTTATTAATTTATTATTTGTATCAACATTATTTCTATCAATATCATTTATATTTTTAATATCACTTATATCCACTTTATTTTCACATTTAATATCACATTTACCATAATCACAAATTCTTGAACCAGTTTTATCATTTCTATTATAATTTTCAATTAATTTATTCTTACTTGTTAATAGTCTAATAGGAGATAAATCTAAGAAACGATTGGCGTTAATATTAAGATTACAATCAATAGCATTTTCTTTTATTATTTTTTCAAGAAGTGATATATTTTTCTGTTTGTTTTCAGCTATTCTGTAAGTTCTAAAATCTATAGTTTCTCTTTTATTATCTATCATATTAACATATTGATAAATTGTAGTATTTCTTTTAGTTTCTGGGAGATTTATATGTGAATAATTACGAACTGAACGACCTATAACTTGTTCAATCCTATTTAAATTATACCATGGGTCAAATATATGAGTTTCTCTAATATATTTTAAGTCTAAACCTTCTGTACCACTTTCAGTAATTAAAATTATTTTTATTTTATCTCCATTAATATTATCAATATTAGTAGCACTCATAATTTCTTTGGTATTATTTGGTGATAATGATTTATTTCCAGATATAATTATATAACTTCCTCGTTTATCTGTTTTATTTCCATTTTTAAGAATATTTTTATTATTAAATTTATGATATCCTATATGCTCTAAAGCAATTGCGATTGGTATTACCCCAGATGCTAAATATCTAGAATATACTAATATTACCCCTTCTGCTTTTACTATATTTTTTAATAATAGATGAATTTTAGGTGAATATTTTTTAATATTATCTTTATCTAATATTTGATTATTTCTATCTTTATATTCTACTTTATATTTACCCACTTTACCTTCTTCTACTTTAAATACCTTCTTTAAACCATTATTACCATATGTAGATTTTATATCAGCATCTAAATCATCATCATATATTATATTTGATATTTGAACTTTTTGTTGTAAATCAGTTTTATTTATTTCATCATCATCATTACCACTATCATCATCATCTTCATTATCATCATTATCTTTAAATTTGATTATATTATATATACTTTCTTGCGATTTACTCATTACAGTAAAAACTAATTCTAAATTTTTAATTTGTTCATTTTTATCAATTTTTTTACCATATATATCTTTTTTAGGATATACATTTTTAGTTAAAATATTTTTATCACTATTAATGGATGGATATAATCTTAAAGGAAATGTAAAAGGATTTTCACCCCTCATATAAGATATAAAATTAGATGAAACCTTTTTAAGTATCTTTTCATATTCTGGATTGAGTTTATTATTTTTATCAAAAATTTTCATATTATTCTTAATTCTATTTTGACCATTTTGTAGTAATAAACAATTTAATATAAAATTTAATTCACTAAAATTATCAAACATAGGTGTAGCAGATAATAGAACTAATACATTATTATTTAATATTTCTAACATTTCTAAAAATGATTTAGTTACTTCTTTACCACTATCATCTTCATCTGTTATTCTCATATTATGAACTTCATCTGTTATTATAACCCTATCATCAAATTTATTTCTTATATTTACCAAAAAATCTTTCTTATTTTTACTAATTTTTTCTATCTTTTTAAAAATACTGTTAAACTCACCAAAAGATAAAATTTCATATTCATTCATTATCATTTTTTTTGCCTTATTTTTAATATCACTCATTTCCATTTTATCTCGTCCTACTATATTATGTAAGTAATAATTACCTAAACATTGCTCCATATTATCTTCACTTAGTTTTGATATATCAAATAATTCTTTTATATAATTATCTTTTAATTTAAGAGGTAATAATACTAATGTTTTTTTACTATAATATTGTTTAAAATTTTGACTTATTTGAATACTCGCACATGTTTTACCTACACCTACACTATGATATAAATATATTGACCTATAAGGAGTTTCTGGAGATATTAATTTTTTAATAAATTTTTGATTATTACTAAGTTCAAAAAAATCTTTATCTAAAATTTCATTATCCATTTTTGGTATCTTATTTATCGCAAACTCTTTTTTTGTTAATAATTTTTTAATAAAATTTTTATCTTGATAATCTGGATAAGAAATATCTCTACCCATATTTTTATAGGTTATATTTTTCTTTATCTCATCAATATTTTCTAATATTTTTTTCTTATCATCTTTATTTGTTGTTTGATTTAATACTTTTAATAACTTATTAATTGCTTTTTCTAATTTAGTATAATCTTCATCATTATTATACTTTGAAAAATCTATTAATAGTTTATCAATACTACTCATTTAATATAATTAAAATAATTTATATTAAATTTTATAAAAAAAAGAAACTAAATATTATATTTTTTCACATTATTTTTAATCAAATCCACATGCGCGATTAGCAATACCATTAGTGAATTGAAATCCTTGTTGTTCTAAGAATTTCTTTTGTTGTAAAGAATCACGAGTTGGAGCACCACCCCATACCATTTTAGATGGGTCTGGAACTAAATTATCTGGATTTTGAATATTTCTAGCTAAGCATGGAACTAATGGATATACTTGTAAGTCATATGTAGATACTTCGCTAATGACATCACATCTTTTAAGACCGTAATCATTACCACGACGAATACGATTTTCAAGAGATTTCATATCTAATTCACATTCATTATTAGCACATGAACGATATTTTTGATTAATAATTTTTTTATCAGTTAGTTCTCCTCCATTTCTTAATTGAGAATCTACATCTACATTACAACCATCAGTAACTCCATAACCATTAGAAATAATCATATTATTACATTGGGCTACATTTTCAAATTTTCTATCTTCACATCCAGCTCTAGGGTCAAACAAATAATAATCATCAATAGTTTTATTTTGTTTTTCATTGGCAGCTAAAGCACAATCGTCAAGACCTAATCTAGCATCTAAGAAAAAATTTCTATCTTTACAATCAGTCATTTTATTTATAGTAATAAATAAAATAAATAAATTTATTTAAATTTAATTTAATCAAAATTTTTTTAAATTAAATTTTTATTTAAAAAAATTTTGATATAAAATTCTATTCAACCCTACCTAATATTACTTCACTAACATTATCATAACATTTTTCAACAGCACCTTGCTTACATGTTGGACCCCTATCATATAACCATTTAGCAAAACCAGTTTGGTCATTAACAATATCTGTTACTGGCATAGTATAGAATTGTCTATCTCCTCCATCATTCATAAATATATCATCAACACTTCTATATAATTTTTCATCATATTTTTGTTTCATAGATTTTTCTATTTTTTTATTATCTATATTACATGCTTCTTTGTGATCCCTTTTTGAACCAGGCATCAAATCAGTTATTAATACATTCATAAATGGATTTTCTGATGTAGGTTTTACACATTCTTTTTTTTCTGATTTTGAATTCACTAGATTTTTCTTTCTAAATTGCTCTTTTATTTTTTGATTTTCTCCATCTTTCATTAAAGTCATAGCATATGTTAATAATAATACTATCACTAAAATATAAAATACTTGATAATTATTTTTAAATAATACCAATATTAATACTAAATAAATAGTAAAACGAACTATACTATTAATTTTTTCATTAAAGGTCATATTAGAAGTAGGGAAAAATTTTAAAAAATTATCCTCTGTGATAAAACCTCTTAAATCATTATACCACAACTTTTCAGTCATTATTATATTTAATATATTATTTTATTTTAATTATTTACTTATTTTGTAATATTATTCAATTATATTATTTATCATGTTCTCATTATTTTTGATTTTTTCTTTCATTTTTTTTCATTATTATTCTTATTCTTTTTCTTTAAGTTTATTTTGTAATTTTTGTCTCATTTGACCTTCTCTGCTATTTGGATTATTTTGATTAATACCTTGCATACCTCCCATAGAACTCATCATATTTTGTATAATTTCTGGATTCATCATATTTTGCATTATATTAGTAAAATCTGTAGGAGAACTATCACTTGTAGAAGCATCTGGTGAAGTATCAGCATCAGTTGAACTCGAATTATTCATCATATTACTAAACATATCACTTAAAATAGGATTATTAGCTGTACCATTTTGCATTTTATTCATAAGATTAAAAGCATCACTAATTAATTCATCTTGTTTTATTTCTCCGCTACTTAACTTATCTGTTATAGATGTACCTACTTGTTGAACTAGATTTCCTAATACATTTCCATTTTCACTATTAAATAATTTACTAGGATCTAGTAAATCATTTGGATTATCTATGTTTAAATCATCTAGATTAATACTATCACTAATTTCTTTTGCTAAGTTTCCAATTTTACTATCTCCTATAATATCATCTATACCACCTTCCATTTTAATAGTATATTTTACCTTATTAATGTTCATCAATACTTGTTTAATATCATCATCCATTATTTCACTTAACTCATTTGTTACATCTGTTTTTTTATTAATTTTTTCAAGTATATTTATAACAGATAGTAACATTTCTTGTTGTCCAGATAATATTTGTGTTAATTCATCAACTTCTTCAACCTCTTCCTCTTCAACTTCCTCCTCTTCTTCTTCATCCTCATCTTCAACTTCCTCCTCTTCTTCTTCATCTTCATCTCCATCTTCATCTGTTTCTTCAACTGCTTCCCCATCTTCATCTGTTTCTTCAACTGTTTCTTCAACTGTTTCTTCAACTGCTTCTTCTTCTACTAACTTATCTTCTTTTTCATTATATTCAGTAATTTCTTCTCTAAAACTTCTATACAAATAAGATAATAAATATAATGTAAATAAATATGATAATATATTTTCCTTATCTTTTTCAAATGTTCTTAACAATTTACTAATCTTAATATTTTTAAAAATATTAATATCAAATAACTCTTTGTATTCATCTAGGTTATTAAAATCTATATTAGTATTCATAAAAAATGTATCAAATTTATGCTGTGTTGTTTTCTTAATAAATAATTTAATGTATTGTGGTGTTCTTTTATCAATCACCTTATAATTTTTCTTAATCGCTACTTTATGATAATTATCCTTTTTTATTTCTTTAAAAAAATCAATCAAAATTCTGTTAAAAATAAATGCGATTTTTTGTTCAATATTCATTTTTAAAATTTAATACATATTAATTTTTTAATAAAATATTTTTAACGAAAATTTAATAAAAAAAATTAGAGAGAAAAATGAATATAATAAAAAAATTAGTTAAAATGAATATAATAAAAAAATTAGTTAAAATTTTTTGAAATATCTTTCATAAACAATTTAAAATTTTCAACTACATCAAAATTAAATAAATATTTAGTATATAAATTATCCATATCTCTTCTAAGATAC
>Ga0233438_10005180_pt1 | contig 11068 bp, 11 predicted proteins | sample SI_123_September_FD_182720 | JGI IMG/M metagenome (GOLD analysis project Ga0233438, IMG submission 182720) | Seawater microbial communities from Saanich Inlet, British Columbia, Canada - SI_123_September2016_10_MG | ecosystem: Environmental > Aquatic > Marine > Inlet | place: Canada: British...
AAACTAAGCTGGGTACCATCGAACTGCTCGCGCCTCTTATTACTTCCAAAACCCGTTTGAAGCTGCTTACGCGCTTCTTCTTAAACCAAAGCGTTGACGGCTACCTCCAAGGACTCTCCAAGGAGCTCGAAGAAAACACCAACAGCATACGACTAGAACTTAACCGCCTGGAAAAGGCAGGATTGCTCGCGTCTAAAACTGAAGGTCGTCGTAAGCTCTACAGCGTAAATAGGACCCACCCACTAACTTCAGATTTAACTTCCATCGTACGTAAAGTATCGGGTATTGATGCTTTGGTAGAAAGGGTTACCGACAACCTCCCCTCACTCGAGCAGGTATGGGTCTGTGGCGACTTGGCTAGAGGCCTACCGAGTGCGTATATTCAAGCTGTATTAGTAGGAGTGGATTTAGATCGAAGTTACATTAAGAAGTTAACCGATAAGGCACAGTCGCTCACCGGAAAAACCATTACGGTAAAGGTGGAAGAAGAAACAGAACCCAGCGGCGTAAAAAACGGCCTTTTAGTGTGGCAAAAACTTGACGAACAATGATTGCCCGGTTGCAGGCAAATTGTTCTGTAATTAATATGGATAAACAGGTGTTAGACATTGTATTGACATGAAGAAAAAAGCAGTTATAGTATCAGGATACTTTAACCCTATTCACAAGGGGCACCTAGAGTATTTTAACAATTCCAAGACCATGGCTGACGAGCTTTTTGTAATCGTGAACAACGACCATCAAAGAGTGCTGAAAGGCAGTAAGGAGTTCCAAGGAGAAGAAGAGCGCATGATTATTGTGTCCAACATCAAAGCTGTAGATCAAGCGATTCTTTCTGTGGATGAAGACCGTACCGTTTGTGCGACGCTAGAAAAAATCGCCAACGAATACAGCGATAGTCATGAGTTAGCTTTTGCTAATGGCGGTGATCAAAACAACGACACTATACCAGAACGCCCGATCTGTGAAAAAATGGGCATCGCTCTCATTGACGGGCTAGGAGATAAAATTCAATCGAGCAGTTGGTTGCTCAAGAAATTGTAATTAGCATATGTGCGGAATAAATGGCATAATAAGTTTCAGTGAAAGTAAAATCAATTCTCTTGATAAGAGAATTGAAAAGATGAATGCATCTATGTTTTATCGGGGGCCTGACAATAATGAAGTTTTTATTGGCCGAAATTTTGCATTGGGACATCTAAGGCTTTCAATTCTTGATTTAGACCCAAGATCGAACCAACCAATGCGCTATAAAAATCAATGCTTAGTCTTTAATGGGGAAATTTTCAACTACAAAAAAATAAAGGAGGAACTGGATGTTGAATTAAAAACAGATAGTGATACCGAAGTGGTTTTGGTATCAATCGTTGAAAAAGGTATAGATTGGTTTCTGTCTCGAGCAAATGGTTTTTTTGCATTAGCAATTGTAAACGAAGACAGTGGAGACTTGATACTGGCAAGAGATCGTTTTGGAATTAAACCACTTGTTTATTCAAAAATTAATGACACCCTAATTTTCAGCTCTGAAATTAAAGGTCTATTGCAAAGTGGTTTAGTTGAAGCGGAATTTAGATCGGATAAGGTTGAAGAATACCTGAGTTATCGTTTTATTCTAGAGCCGGACACTTTTTTTGGTGGAGTATATCAAATTGAAAGTGGCACTTATCACATCTATGATAATCAAGGAAGTAAAGTTGTGAGAAGGTATTGGGACGTGCCTAATACTAAAGACTTTAGTGTTGAAAATGAAGAAGATCTAATTAGAGAGCTTACTGATAAAGTTGTGTCGGCGGTGCGTGATTGGGCTATAACAGATGTTCCTTTGGGAGCATTTCTGAGCGGAGGAGTTGATTCAAGTCTAACATCTGCAATCCTTTGCCAGGACATAAAAGATTTAAAGACGTATACAATTGGCTACTCTGAAAAGGGATTTAATGAATTTGAATTCGCTAGAAAAGTTTCTACTCATATTGGAAGCGATCACATAGAGTTATATGATGATTTAAATTCTTATGGTGAAAATTGGGATAAATTAATTGCTTTGAAAGACGCTCCACTTTCGGTGCCAAATGAAGTTCCATTGGCGGTAATGTGTGATGAATTAAGTAAAGATATTACAGTAGTAGTTTCTGGTGAAGGCGCAGACGAGCTGTTTGGGGGTTATGGTAAAATATTTAGATTACCGTATGAGTTGTCTAAAAACGATCAGAGCGAAAATATATTTGACAAATTTATTCATGAATATAGTTACATGAGTAAAGCTTTTTTAAATAAGTATTTTATAAAGCAATCTCATTCATTTGAAGATAGGGTTAAACACGTTCTTGAGAACTCCTTGAACAACGAAGATTTTATATATAGAGTCTTTCATTCAATTCACATAAAAGGCCTTTTAGCAAGGGTTGATATGACATCAATGCAAGCTTCAATTGAAGCAAGACCGCCATTTTTGAATCACGAGCTGGTTGAGTATGTCTATGAAAATATACCAAACTCATTGAAGCTCAAATGGAAAGACTCAAAGCCACCGAAGACACTTTCTCCTGCGGATTATTCGGAAGTTTATGATATTCCAAAGTATCCGTTGAAGAAAGTCGCGGAAGAATTCATTCCTGAGGATATTATTTACAGAAAGAAAATGGGATTTCCTGTTCCCTTGAACGAATGGTTCAATGAATTGCTAAATGAATTGGATTTGAAATCAAAGGTCTTCGAGGGGATTTTATCTGCGGATGAATTTAATAAGAACTTCTTAGTTGACCTGCGTAAAGAACCTCGTTTTGGTCAATCGCTTTGGATGTTATTGAACCTGCAAAAATTTTACAATCAATATTTTATAAAAACGTGGATATGGTAATAGGATATACAACTGGCGTATTTGATCTTTTTCACATTGGCCATCTGAACATGCTGAAAAACGCAGCAGCTCTTTGTGATAAGCTAATTGTAGGAGTGACTACTGATGAATTAGTTTCTTACAAGAATAAAAAGGCAGTAATTCCGTTTCATGAAAGATTAGAGATTGTTCGTAATATAAAATGTGTTGGTGCAGTAGTGCCTCAATATGATATGGATAAAATTGCTGCACAAGAAAAGTTGAACTTTGATATCATGTTCGTTGGATCTGATTGGCATGGTACTGAAAAGTGGAACAAAATAGAATCGAGCTTAGCTGAAAAGGGCGTAAGAGTTGTCTATTTCCCCTATACTCAGGGTACAAGTAGCACTCTTATTAATGAAACGCTAAATACTCTTCGGCTTAAGTAGTGCAACTCTTACGGCATAATTTTTCGACACATATAATACTAGCTGGTTGGCCACTGTCAGTTGCGCTAGTCATCTCTATCTTGTGGGGCAAGGAGTCATACCTGGACTATGCTTTAGTTGCTAATGCTGGATATCTCCTGGCTTCATTGTTAGATTGGGGAGGAGTTAATGCAAGAGTAGTTCTAAACAAGATTGAGAATATAGAAAATGTCTGGTTAAACAAAGCCATACTTTTTTCATTTTTATCAATTATTGTTGGAGTAATTTTCTCAAAACTAGAAATAGTTTTATTTGCCGTTGCAGCATTCACGAATCCACAGTGGATTTATGTTGCTAATAATGAGCAAAAAAAATACAATAGAGTATTGTTTTGGAGTAGAATTGCTATAATGTTTACATTTTTTTCTCAAAATTTTTTGATTCTGCTTCCAATCAGTTTAATTGTAATTAACGTTGTGCTAATAGTTATAACAAATCATAAATTAAGAATTTCAAAATATAGCGAAGTAAAACAATATTTTGTTCACGGATTTACATTTTTTTTGAGCAAGTTAAGTACATCGCTATGGATGTATTTGCCATTATTAATTATTTCGCGATTTTCTACTTATGAGTATGTTGCATATGCAGATAAATTTTACCAGATGATTGTAGCGTCAAGCGTCCCCATAGTGCTTACTCAATTAAAAGGGCAGTTAAATCTATCTATAAAACGGTTTTCATTTCTTGGCAGATTTTTGTCATTGTTTTTTATCATAATAAGTGTATTTATATGGTTGTTTAATTTAGATTTTGCTATCTTATATTTTATGTTTGGAACTGCATTGTTTTTTTTAGCGGTTTTTGGTCAAGGATGGATTAAAGAACCGCGTTTACGAATGCTAAATATTACGTATGCAATATCCACATTGATAATCCTGTTGCTAAGTTATATTATTCCACATTTATTATTATTGTATCCAATTTTTTTCATCATAAATATATATGCGAGGATTAGGCTTCATTAGACTTCTTTTTTGGATTCCATATTTTTGCTCTAAATACACTTTGAGAAAAAATTTATCGATTGGAGGAACATACTATTCAGAGACGTATAGTAATTCCTTTCAGATGTTTCGAGAAGGTAAAATTGATTTTTGGATAACAAGAGAAAAAGGTTTTATTGAATCAGGAGTCATATTTATTTATTCGTTCAAGTCTTTATGGTTGCATTTGACTTGTGGTAAGGTTTATGTGGATTACGGAACAAAGGATGTATTGTGGTTTTTGATAGGAGGAGCTAAGGTTGTGAATTTATGGCATGGTATGCCAATAAAAAGAATCGAAAATGATATTGAAGCGGGTCCGCTATCGATTAAATTTTCAAGCGAAAGAAAAAATCTGTTGTACAGAATGATGTATTATCAAGATAGTTTTTGTCAACACCATTCAGTTCTCGTAAACTCCCTGTATCATGAAAAAATTTTGGATAACACCTTTAATACGGACAAACTTGTTCTTGGGCGAGCCCCGCGAATTAAACTTTGGGGAAGCAGAAGAAAAGGAACTACTGAAGAGAAAAAAGTAGCCTTTTGTTTGACATTTAATGACAGCGGTAAGGAACCTCCTCTGCTCCGAAACATTCTAAATTTCCAGCATCGTTATTCTTGTAGCACCCTTGAACTGCACATTGTTTTACATCCAAAGGATAAATTATTGTTTAATTCTCTTAACAAAGAGGGTATCTCTAATTTGAAACTGGGTTTCGATCCATCGTACTTTGGCCCGGGTGACGTTCTTATAAGTGAACAATCGAGTCTCCTCTTTGATGCTGATTTGGCCGGAGTGGATACAGGGCTACTGGATTTTGCTCAACAAGACTTACGAGATCAATATATGAATTTATGTGAGTTTATGGATTTGAGACAGGTCATAAGGAGTTCAGAAGATATTAGTCTGTATCTAGATAGAATAATTAGAGGATACACAACTCTAGGATGGACCGAAAAGCTAGGTTTTGTATAGTCTAATATTAGGATATTTAGTTTCTGTAGTAATACTTTCCGGTAAATATAAATCTGCTACAGGTACAACATTTATCGTTGCCTCTATTTATGTTTATTTTGGAGTGCTTCAATTGGGCGACAGTGATTTAGATTGGCGCTTTAATATTTTAATATTAGCACATTTTTTCCTTAGTTTTATAGCCCCGACAGTCAAAATTAGCCCTGTATCTAAAGGTAATAAATCAAATGTAGTTAAATCTATCTCACATTTGATGCTTTGGATATATTTATTAATTCTGATTTTGAATTTTGATCCAACTAACCTAGAACTATCAAGAATGAAAACTTTTGGTAGTTATAAGCCGTTGTATTATAATGTGTTAGTGATATGGCCCGTATTATTTTTGTTGCGCGACAAGGTTCGGAAGTACGAAATTGCCTTGTATATTATAGTGTGTTTTTTAACTGGATTTAGGTCTTTGTTAGTTAATTTTATGTACCTAATTATTATCAAAAGTGTGTTAACTAATAAGAGCTTTTCCTTCCGAAATCTTTTGTTTCTGGGTGGATTAATTTTGATAGGAGCAACCGTTTTGAGTTCATTCAGGGACGGGAGTGATGGCTCGGTATTGTTTGAGGCACTTGTGCATAGATTATTTTTAGTAAATGCTGAGAATATTGAAAGTATAGTGGCTCTACAACCTCAGCTCGGATTTGAAATGATCTTGAGAGATTTCGTGCCGTTGAGGTACCTAACAATGTTTTTTCATGATTATCATTTAACCTCTGCTGAGTACATTACAAGAGACTTGAATCTATTTTTCTTCAATACGGGAAGAATCATGACACCGACTATGTTTGGCTTAGGTATAGCAGCTTGGGGCCTAAATGGGCTTTTTCTACCAGTAGGTTTTGTTTTTTTCTTGGATTATTTGGTGAGTGTATTAGCATATGCTTGGGTTCGTCGTGTCTGGCTTGTTTGGGTTTTCCTGTCCATAAGTTTTGTTACGAGGGGAGTCTTTTCTGTTTTGGGCTTGTACGGAACATTAGCTTGTGTAGTACTTATTCTTTCATCCACATCATTTCGTTATGTTAAGCGTAGTTATAATTAGTTATTGTCGACAAAAGGATGTAATCGAGTGTATCGAATCAATTAAGAAAATTGTCACGATTGATTATGAAGTTATTGTGGTTTGCAATGACGGGCACGTTTACGATCCTATGGAACATGTGTGGTTTGTTTTACCTAGTCAGAATTTGGGTGTAGCGGGTGGAAGAAACTTTGGAGCTTCTAAAGCTAAGGGTGAATGGCTATTTTTCATTGATGACGATGCTGTTATTTCATCATTCAATATTCAATTGAATTTGTTACCTGCCAATATCGGAATTGTGAGTGTCATTAGTCGAGACTATTATACAAATGAAATACGCGATCACGAAAATCCGCGAATTAATGGAACTTATAGCTCAAAATATGTGGGTGTTGGCCATTTGATTAGGAAAGAAGTTTTTGAGATTTGCAAAGGATATAGTGTTGTTTCCAATTATGGAATGGAGGAGTATAACTTACAATATAAGGCTTACAATAAAGGTTGGTTAATTGGTAATTCTCCAATAGTAGTTCTCCATAAAAAATCCAATAAAGGTCGGTTGCATGAATTGGAGTTAAAGGATAGATTAGCAATAACAAAGATTAAGTTAGTTGAGGGTGTAGTTCCAATAGAAGTTTACTGGTTGCATTTATTCTTTTGGTCTTTAAAAATATTGTTTTTCCATCGACGCTCTATTCTGGGAGAGGTTAGAATAATTCCAAAGAAAAAAATTCATATAGATCGATGTAATTTCTATTATGCTGTACTTAAGACAAGAGCTAATGTATTCTATTAGAATTCTTAAATATGGTTTAAATAAGGTTTTAGGTAGTCACGTTGCTAGTATGGAATTGACATCAGTTAACTTGCCTAAACGAACATTTTTCATTTATAATATATCTCCAAAAAATCTTTTATGTAGCCTCTTTTATAAGTTAATTGGTTATGACTTGTATTACCATTTACATGATCCCATACCACATCATGGATGGAAGAGGTGGTTTGTATTTGTATTTCAATTTATACAAGTTATTATAGTGGATAAATTAATAGTTTTCAGCCCAACACTCTTGGACTTGGTTCACCGTTATTATTTGTTTAATGGAAAAATAATTATAGCAAGTCATGGATATTCTTCCTCCTTAAATACTAAAGAAAGTATTGGAAAATCTTTTGATTATGGATGGTTTGGTACGTATGCTTCGTACAAATATGAGTTGAACATAAAAAAATGCATTAATATATTAGGAGATAAAAGCATGATCTTTGTAGGGCAAGGTTATCCAGATATTTCTATAGGAGAAGTTTATTCAAAATATTTAGGGGATTCCGATTATTATAAACTGATGAATGCGGTAACCTCACTCGTAGTTGTCTACAAGGACGTTTCTTTCAGTGGTGTGATTCATGATGGTGTAGGTCTTGGTAAGAGTTTTGTAGCCAACGAGACTTGTAAACAATACATATTACAGAATTACTCACACTACTATGTAGAATCTTCCAAGAATGGATTGTACTTCCTGTCATGCGGTAAACCAGTCATTGATGTAGAATTGGGTTGGTCGCCCTATGTAAAGAAAGTATTTTATGAATAAAATAATTGGAGGGGCTGGCTTCGTTGGGTCAAGGTTAAAAACAGTTCTTGCGGATTACTCAGTCTTGGACAAAGTATTAACTGATGGTAATGGCTATACTGACGTAACCAAGTCTGAATCGATCATAGGGGCAATCAATCAATTTGATTCGATTGTACTTCTAGCTGCCGAACATAGAGACGACGTTTCTCCGGTGTCCAAGTATTATGAAACTAATGTTGAGGGTACTCAGAATGTTCTTGATGAAATGGATCGAGTTGGATGTAAGCATTTAATATTCACTAGTTCTGTAGCGGTTTATGGGCTGAATAAGGTTAATCCAGACGAAAATCATCCTGTTGATCCATTTAACCATTATGGAAAAAGTAAGTGGGAGGCGGAGAAGGTTATAAAGGCGTGGTACGATAAAGATCCTGAGGGAAAGTCGGTGACAATTATTCGACCTACTGTGATTTTCGGAGAAAAGAATCGTGGTAATGTCTATAACCTGCTAAGGCAAATCGCTTCTGGTAAGTTCTTGATGATTGGCAAGGGTCAGAACAGAAAGTCTATGGCTTATGTAGGTAATGTTGTCGCTTTTATTAAGTACCGTCTGGAATTGGCCGAAAAAGGGTATCATGTTTTCAATTATGTAGATAAGCCAGATCTTACAATGACATCCTTACTTGGAGTTATAGAAAAGAGTCTCAATAAGAAAATACCATCTGTGCGTATTCCTATATGGTTGGGATACTTAGGCGGATTTGGTTTTGATGTGTTAGCGTTTGTAACAAGAAAGAAACTTGCCGTTAGTTCAGTACGAGTGAAGAAGTTTGTTGCAACAACTCAGTTTGATGCAACCAAAGTTCACTCAGGCGGATTCAAAGCTCCATTTACTTTGGAAGAAGGTTTGGACAGAACATTGAATTATGAGTTTGTCCAAGAGCGTTCTGATGATGACGAGGTGTTTTACACGGAGTAATTAAGTTTTATCCAGTAATATAAAAAGCCGACTCATCGAGTCGGCTTTTTCATTGTTAATTACTGTGTGAAAACCCAAACTTTCTGGACTTGTGTTCTTTTGAAATCGTGATTATGATTAAGACAAGAATCACAAAAACAGAAGATTATGGGAAAGTTTACTTCAGAAACAGCACGAATTGCAGGGCAGAAGAGTAAAAGAGGAAGAGCCAAACGAGACCCAATTGTTCATGATGCTATGGAAATCCTATTGACTGAAGGAATGGCTAAGCTCTATGAGAAGATGGATGAGCTTAACGCCAGTCAGTTATTAAAGCTTGTGCAGATTTCAGCGAACTATGTTTTACCCAAGGCTAAACCACAAGATGATCGTTTTACTCAAGAGTTTAAGGACAATCGTAGTGGAGATTGGTCGAAGAAGAAGACTGATTTCATGGACGAGGAGCGAAATCGCAGATAATTAAAGATTTGCAGCTCTCATCATAAAAGCATCGGCCATAGCATCCTTATTTGGGTTGGCACCTATGTAGGATAGAAATGTGGTTTCCTTCGAGTGGCCTGTAATGGACATTAATATTGGGGTTTCGACTTTGCCAAAGTAGTTAGTTGCAAATGATCTCCTCAGGTCGTGGGCACAGATCAGTTCATGCTTCGGGAAAATTCCCGCTTCCTTTAGTCTAGTCTCAGGGTTTTGTTTGAATCCTTTCACGTGCTCCGTCATCCCGGCTTTTTTACAAACGGCTTTGATGTATTTATTAAAGAGTATTGCGGATAACGGCTTGGGAAATTCTTTCTTAATAATCTTTATCGTAGTTGAATCGCTTACTCCAATGGTGACATGCTTACCCGTTTTTTGTTGGGTTACATCTATATAGACGCCATTCATGGCATGTCTTACCTGTGCTTCGGTGAGTTTGAGCAGGTCACTTACTCGTTGGCCTGAATAGAAGCCTATCAACATCCACTTTCTTGTATTCTCCAGCTCTGGAGCCAGATCTTTCAGATTCTTGATTCGTTCTATTTCTTCAAAACTGACGGTATGAATGATTCGCTCCGACCTGCGCTGACGGAACCCTTCAATGTGTTTAGTGAATGGATGCACTTGAAGTCCATTTCGGTCGGCCTCTTTACAAATGGTCTTTATCTGCTTGAGTTGGTGCCCAGTATTATTGGTACTGTATTTCTGAACCTTAAGCATCCAATGGGTAAAGCTATCAACCAATGCTTTGTCGATATGCTCAATGAGCATGGGTTGTCCACGGTACTCTTCGAAGTTCTTGATGATCTTTTCGAACAGCTCGTAAGAACGGATGGTGTTATAAGATAAGCCAATGCTTCCCGTAGATCGAACACGTTTGGTATCTGCTACATTAATGTAGCGACGTATTTGATAAGTGAGCTTAGATCGGTTGTCTTTATCTGGTCTATTGAAGCAAGCACTAATCTGACTTTCGAGCCATCCTCTGGTGAACTCCTGAGAACTGGAGTGGAGATTGTTGTATTGGAAAACAAGATGTCTTTCTAGTTGATCGAGATATCCGTTCAGACGGACACCATTTTCATCTGAGATTTTGGCGCGCATTTTCTTGATGTCCCATTCTTCTCGTAAAACCACAAAACCGGTTTTCGCTTCTAATCTTGTTTTGAACGGTCCATACAGGTAGACATAAATGCTGACCTGTTTATTGACCTTACTCCGAATTCTAAATCCTATTTTACCCATGTTACTTCCTTCAAATTTCCCTGTCACAAAGTGTCATTTTGGATGTCCAAAAGTGTCCATTTTATGAAATTCTAACGAGAGCGAAATTCCGTTAAGCCATTTATTTGACATGCTAATTTTGGCCTTAACTCTTCTTCTCGGGAAAGAAGTTACGTTACTTTTTTCGTTAATTAACGCGGGTTTTCAGGAAAATTAGGGGTTGACAAAAGAAAAGTTCATGAAAAAATGACTGCGGGCTGCAGGCATTTTTACGGCAAAAAAAACCCAGCTTTAGTTAGCTGGTTTTTTTGTTGAATCGATGGTGTATTTAACGAATCATCCCCGCAGCAACCGTTTCATTGGTTGCTTCATCTACTAGAATCAATGATCCTGTCACACGGTTTTGGTTGTATTCGTCTGCGAAGATGGGCTTGGTAGAACGGATCTTGACTCTGGCGATGTCGTTCA
>Ga0233438_10005182_pt1 | contig 11068 bp, 12 predicted proteins | sample SI_123_September_FD_182720 | JGI IMG/M metagenome (GOLD analysis project Ga0233438, IMG submission 182720) | Seawater microbial communities from Saanich Inlet, British Columbia, Canada - SI_123_September2016_10_MG | ecosystem: Environmental > Aquatic > Marine > Inlet | place: Canada: British...
CGGATTTAATTTTGGGTATAGGGGTTTGATTTTAGAGTTTTAGGTTGGAATTTTTTGGGATTTAACTGTCTATTTACTGGCAGTAATGAGCCAGTTGACATGATTTTAGGTATATTTGAGTGTCTAGATACTAGGTAAAAAAAACCCTCACTAGTGTGAAGGGATTTGTTTTAATACTTTTAAAGGTATTTCTAAATAGATAGAATGAAACTTTATAAAACCAAAACCGCTGTTGTTGTTGAATTCGAAGACCAGTTTTACGAATGTCCAAAGGCTGTTTTTGGAGCGCTGATCCAGCGAGATGATTTGTTTAAAATCTTGGTGTCCTATTGTGTTCCAGAACATCGTATAGATAACGATTTGAAGGCGTTATTGAAACAAGTGCTCCCTCCAATTGATCAGCAAGAAGTTTGGGCAGCGGGAGTGACCTATTATAGAAGTAAAACCGCTCGAATGGAGGAATCCAAAGACAGTGGAGGCAGTAGTTTCTATGATCGCGTTTATGAGGCCGCCCGTCCGGAATTGTTTTTTAAAAGTACGGCAGCGAGAGTGTTAGGACATAAGGCTTTGGTTCGTATTCGCAAGGACAGTCATTGGTCCGTACCAGAACCCGAACTCACGCTACTTATTAGTCCGAATAAAAAAATAATAGGATATACAGTTGGTAATGACATGAGTGCCCGCGATATAGAGGGCGAAAATCCTTTGTATTTGCCTCAAGCAAAATCGTATACCGGAGCGGCGGCTATTGGACCTTGTGTCTTGGTTTTGGAACAACCGATTTCTAAGGCTACACAAATTGCGATGATAATTTATAGAAATAAAACTACCGTTTTTGAGGGCACAACTAAGGTGGAAAACATCAAACGTTCTTTGGAATCCTTGGTGGCTTACTTGTTTGCCGAAATGGAATTTCCCCAAGGTTGTTTTTTAATGACCGGAACGGGAATCGTCCCGGACGACACCTTCACCCTTCAATCCCAAGACCGTATCGAAATTACGATCGACGGAATAGGTACTTTAATTAATACGGTAGCATAAAAAATATTTTATGAAAATTAGATCAAAACTTTTTACACTGGCTGCCCTCGCTATTTTTACTTTCGGCAGGGGGCAGTTGGAATTGGAAAAAATTGGGAATACCATGGTTTATCAAACCCCTCCTTTTGAACAATGTCATGCTTCTACCCTAGTAGAAATCACTAAAGATGTTCTTTTAGCCGCTGCTTTTGGTGGAACCCGGGAAGGGAATAAAGATGTTTCTATTTGGCTTTCTCGTTTTGAGCAAGGGCTATGGGGAGCACCTGTCAAAATTGCTACCGGACAGGATGCCGATGGCACGCGTTATCCCAATTGGAATCCAGTACTCTATCGTGTGGATGCAAAATCCATCTATCTTTTTTACAAAACGGGACCTTCGCCCAGAGCATGGTGGGGTATGTACAAAGTGTCCCATGATGAAGGGAGGAGTTGGGGGGATTCCCATAGACTGCCCGAGGGAATTTTAGGTCCCATCAAAAATAAACCGGTAACCCTTGACAATGGAACCCTGCTTTCTCCTTCCAGTACGGAAACTCGAACCGCAGAAGGATTGTCATGGAAAATTCACATTGAGAAAAGTATCGATCAGGGAAAGAATTGGGAAAAGATCCCCGTTGACCCCAACACTCCTTATGATGTCATTCAGCCCAGTATATTGGTGCATAGCCAACAAAAGCTACAATTGTTGTGTCGTAGTAGAAATGACACGCTGATGCAAGCCTTTTCCTTCGACGGTGGAAACACTTGGGGTAAAATCACCAAAACCCAACTGCCCAACCCCAATTCCGGCACCGATGCGGTGACCCTCAAAAATGGAAAACATTTGTTGGTGTACAATCCAACGACCAACGGGAAAAATGATCGTGCGAAACTGAACATTGCCTATTCAGCGGATGGCACAAATTGGGAGGATTTGTTAAGTTTGGAGAATGAAAACAAGGGAGAGTTCAGCTATCCGGCCCTTATTCAAGCCTCCGACGGAAATATCCATTTGACCTATACCCACAACCGTAAGAATATCAAGTATTTGGTTTTTAAAGTAAAATAAGATGCGTAAACCTTTATTTTTTGAGGGCATCATTTGTCCCCTGATTACTCCGCTCAACGAAGATTTTACTTTGGATGTAGCCGCTACAGAACATTTGATTCGACACATTGTTTCTGGGGGGATACAAGGAATTTTTATTTTAGGAACCACAGGAGAGGCGAGCAGTCTGTCGTATGCCGTAAAAAGAAAATTAATCGAAATTAGTGCAGTCACCCTAGCGGAAACTCAGCTGCCTTTGTTGGTCGGAATTGGGGATTCCTCCTTGGCAGAAAGTGTTGCCTTGGCTGAATTCGCCAAAGCACATGGCGCAACGGCAGTAGTTGCTACGGCTCCTTTTTATTTTGATTTGGAACCGGAAGACATGCAGCGGTATTTTCTTTCGTTGGCGGATCAAATCGCATTGCCACTTTATCTGTATAATTACCCGAAAAGCACCCATTTTAATCTTGTTCCAGAAGTGGTTCGTCAGCTCCAGCAACATCCCAATATCATGGGAATAAAAGACAGTTCTGGGGATAAAGCCTATATGAACGCCCTGATAGAAATTTCTAAGGAAACTGCTTTCAACGTACTGATCGGCCCAGAAGAAATATTGACCGAACTTTTATTGCAGGGTGCGCAGGGCGGTGTAAACGGGGGTTCCAATATGTTTCCATCGCTGTATACGCAATTGTATAAGGCCACCTTGAAAAACGATTTTGATCAAAGGGAGCAGCTCCAAAAGCTGGTGATGCAGCTTTCCGAGGGAGTATATGCGCTGGAAGGCGGTGTCAATAGCTACTTAAAAGGGATTAAGGCCGCCGCTGCTGCCCTAGGATTGTGCAAAAATATTCTTTCACCTCCTCTAAAGCGGCTGAATCGGATATTGCTGATTCCATAGCTTCAACAGTTCAAGATATTAAAAGCACATTAAAAAAGATATAAATGCAGTTTTTAGACCTTATTGTCATAGTGGGTTATTTAGCTTTAATCTTATTTTTGGGAGGGTCTTTTTTTTCAAAAAACCGAACGGCAGGTAGTTTCACCTTGGGTTCGGGAAAGGTCCCCTCGTGGGTGGTTACACTTTCCATATTCGCCACTTTTGTCAGTAGTATCAGCTATTTAGCACTTCCCGGGAGTGCCTTTTCAGGAAATTGGAATCCTTTTGTATTTAGTATATCCATACCCATTGCGGCGGTCATTGCGGTAAAATATTTTGTGCCTATTTACAGAAAAATCAACAGTCCTTCGGCTTACACTTTTATGGAGCAACGTTTTGGGGCTTGGGCAAGAATGTACACCGCCTTATGCTATTTGCTAACGCAATTGATGCGGATTGGTACTATCCTCTATTTATTGGCGGTTGCCATAAATGCAATTTTGGGTTGGGATATTGTTTGGGTGATTATTATTACTGGCATCTTTGTTTCGGTCTATTCTATTTTAGGGGGAATAGAGGCGATTCTTTGGGCAGATGCGATCCAAGCCATCGTATTGATTGTGGGTGCTCTAGTCTGCTTATTTTTTATACAAGCACAACTTCCCGATGGATTTTCTACCTTGATTGACGAAGCCACAAAGGAAGATAAATTCAGCTTGGGGAGTTATGGATTTGCTTGGGACACACCGACTTTTTGGGTGGTTTTGATATATGGGCTTTTTATCAATTTACAAAACTTTGGCATCGATCAAAACTATATTCAACGCTATATGGTTTTACCCTCTGAATCGGCGGCTAAAAAAGCGGCGTTTTTTGGAGGACTCATTTATTTGCCTGTTTCGGCTCTTTTTTTGTTGATTGGGACGGCTCTATATGTTTATTTTCAGCAAGAAACATTGCCCATTGCGCTTCAAACCAGTGGGGATAAAGTATTTCCTTATTTTATTTCCAAGGTTTTGCCTGCGGGTTTTTCCGGTCTGTTGGTGGCTTCCATTTTTGCCGCGGGGATGAGTACAATTTCTACCAGTTTTAATAGTATGGCGACGGTGTTCTTAACGGATTTTTATCAGCCTAAAAAGAATGATTTATTAGAAGAAAAGAAAAAGATTCGAGTCCTCTATGTCGCATCTGCCATTATTGGAGTGGCTGGCATTGCGGTTGCATTAATCATGATAGACGTCAAAGGAGTATTGGACACATGGTGGAAATTTGCATCCATCTTCAGCGGGGGAATGTTAGGACTCTTTTTATTGGGCATCACTACCCGTAGGAAAAGTTTAAAAATTCCCCTCTTTTCAGCCATTTCCGGAGTGATTGCCATTTTTTGGATGACGCTTTCTCAAAGCTTTCCTTCACAAACTTGGGCCATCGAAATCCATCCCTATTTGACCATAGTCATAGGAACGATGGTGATTTATATATTGGGGTTTTTACTTTTCAAGTTTATTCCTAAATAAAACCGCTTCACTTCCTGGTATAGGGGGGTTTAATCCAAACTCTCATGGTCAGGGGTGTTTTCTTTTAAACCAAAGGCATATCATCTTCAGTAAGTTCTGCAATACACTTTACCAAGAATGAAACAAGCTACTAATGATCAAACAAAGACTGAAAATGTCAATAATTTAGGTTTGACTTTGGTATATTAACCAAATATTTATTAAAAAACGACTTATTTAATGTCTACTTTTATATTTACACTATTTATATAAAACATAATGTTGCTAAACAAAAAGAATATTCGTTGGGGAATTATCGGTTGTGGAAATGTAACTGAACTGAAAAGCGGACCTGCTTATCAAAAGACTGTGGGATTCGAGCTGATTGCAGTTATGAGAAGAACTCCTAAAATGGCTGAAGATTATGCGGAAAGGCATGGTGTGGAAAAGTATTATACTGATGCAGATGCATTGATAAATGACCCTGATGTAGATGCCGTTTATATTGCCACCCCTCCTGATACTCATAAGTTCTTTGGGCTTAAAGTAGTCGCTGTAGGAAAACCTTGTTGTATTGAAAAACCCCTTTCTACTAATCATACTGACAGCTTGGCGATTTACAATGCCTTTAATGCAAAAAAAATACCGCTATTTGTTGCCTATTATCGCAGAACACTTCCTAGGTTTTTAAAAATAAAATCTTGGATTGATAAAGGTAAAATAGGAACCGTAAGGCACATCCAATGGCAACTATGCAAAACCGCTTCTGAAGAAGACTTGTCGGGTGAATACAATTGGCGAACGGATGCTAAAGTATCTCCAGGTGGTTATTTTGATGATTTGGCAAGTCATGGATTGGACTTGTTTTGTTATTTATTTGGGGAGGTCGCTGAAGCTGCAGGTATTAGTTTAAATCAACAAAAACTTTACACTGCCAAAGATGCCGTGACCGGATACTGGCTTCATGACAATGACATTACAGGCATGGGGAATTGGAATTTTGGAAGCCATAAAAGTGAAGATAAAGTTACAATTTATGGCAGTTTGGGGACTATTCAATTTTCTGTTTTCGATGATCAGCCGATTCAGTTAAAAACTGAAAAAGGTGACGAAACCTTGAATATCTTACATCCCGAAAACGTCCAGCTTCATCATGTAGAACAAATGAGAGATCAGTTGCTCAATCCTCTTAGAACCCATCCTTCCTCTGGACAAACTGGAGCACATACGAGCTGGGTAATGGATAAGATTCTTGGGAATATATAAATCCTTTTGATTTAATAAACTTCTCTTTTGTTCTATTTGTAGTGCCAAAATTACTAGCAGGTAACTACCTAAGTCTTGGGCGGAGAATCAGTTTGGTTCTGTCTTCAATAAATATTTCTCTATTTTATTTTTATTTTCGATTAAAAACTCAAGAGAAGCAACACTTTAGAAAGATCTGGCTCAGGAGTATCTTATAAAGTTATGGCAAGATACTTTCATGCATATTAACGCTGGAGAGCCTGCAATTTTATATACCGATAAAATCGTTACTAAGAAAAAATCATATCTTCGGAAAAATGATTCAGGACATTTGTTATAATAATTTAATTTTAAAAAAATAAAACACTAATCATGAAGTACAGCTTGTCATTTTTATTAGGGTTTATTCTTTTGTTTAATTCATGTGAGCAACTGAGTACCACCAAAGTTATCCGTCTTGGACATGGGCTAAACCCCAGTCATTCCGTTCACAAAGCAATGGTTTATATGGGAGAACAGTTGGAAATTAAATCTAACGGAAAAATTAAACTCCTAATATATCCGAGCCAACAATTAGGCACAGAACGTCAATGTCTTGAACTACTCCAAATAGGTGCTCTGGACATGACCAAATCATCAGCTGGTGTTTTAGAAAATTTTTCACCAGGCATGAAAGTATTGGGTTTGCCCTACCTGTTTAGAAACCGTGAGCATTCTTTTAAAGTATTGGATGGACCGATTGGAAAAGAATTACTTGCAGGAGCAGAAAAATATTGGTTAAAAGGATTGGCCTATTACGACGCTGGAAGTAGAAGTTTTTATACCATCAATACTCCAGTTGAACAACCAAGTGACTTGGAAGGATTAAAAATCCGAGTGCAGGAGAGTCAGACAGCCATCGATATGGTTAAATCTTTCGGTGGTTCGCCAACACCAATTTCTCATGGAGAGCTATATACTTCATTACAACTAGGTGTTGTTGACGGCGCTGAAAACAACCCACCTGTTTTTTATTTATCGAGACATTATGAAGTTTGTAAAAACTATATTCTAGATGAACATACCGTTTTACCTGATGTGGTTCTGATGAGTACACACCTTTGGAATTCGCTCAATAAAGAAGAACAAAAATGGGTTCAGGAATCTATGGACTTATCAGTCATCGAACAACGTAAACTATGGATGCAGTCTGAAAAAGAATCTCTCGATGCCGTTAGGGCAGCAGGGGTTATAGTCAGTTATCCAGACAAAACTAAATTTTCTGAAATGTCTAAATCTGTCATTGAAGAATATGAACAAGATCCTTACTTAAAAGCTGTTATAGTTAAAATTAAGAACACTTTATAAAATGAAATTACGAGAAAAAATTGATTTATTTTTGGAGAAAGCACTTATTTTGATAATGTCTCTGATGTTTGTCAACGTATTGTGACGAGTCTTTTCCAGAGACCTGTTGACCAACCCCAACTCATTTACTGATGAGTTGGCTCGTCACCTTATGATATGGATAGGAGTTTTAGGCGCTGCCTATCTTTCAGGAAGAGAAGCCATGTTGCAATCACTTATTTTGCAGAGAAATTGAATGATGTTCGGAAAAGAAAACTTCAAATAATTATCAACCTAATTATTTTGGCTTTTTCTTTTTTTGGATTTATTCAAGGGGGATTTCGTTTGGTTTATATCACCTCTATTTTGGAGCAATATTCTCCCTCACTTTATTACTCAACGAGATTTTGATTATCTCGCTGGTAGTGATAATAAAATAGTTTTAGAGGAACCTTTGTTGTATAATTTAAATATTAACCCATCTGAAAAATATGATATAGTATATAAAAATCCTGATATTTTAGAGAAAATCAATCCGATTTTAGGGGGAGCAAAAAAACTTGATTCCCACGAAAGATTTACTTATTGAGAGAGGTTTGGAGCTTTTAGAAAGAGGAGGAGAATAGTTAATACTATTTATCCTCCTTTTATCCGACTTTCCTATTCAGGGATAAGAGTGGTAAGCTTAGTGAAGGAGATGAGTTGATATCATAAAAAAAGATCCATTTTGAAGGGTAATATCTATAAATAAGATTATGGCTAAAGCCAGATCAATTTTGATTAAAATTGTTCGTACAATTCTCTAAAAATCAGAAAAGAACTATAATATTTAGACTGGATTATTTATTGAAAAAGTTTGCTCCAGACCAAAATCTAAGATTGAATTTTGACATTTCAAAAATTAAATTTGCTTCTTTATACAAATATTTCGATTAATAGAATAACTTAATTATAAATTGAGAATTTCATTCCAAACAGATTCTGAAACAGGAATCCCTTTTTCAGAGTTTTCTTTTCTATTATTTACCGCTCTTTCTCCCGGATAGCTGATTTGTGAGTCGTGATTTATTGTGGCAGAAGATTTCAAATCTTTTACAATCTCATCAATTACATTGTCTTTTTCATTATACCCTGTCAATTTTTTAGGGTCAATGGTGATAAAAATTTGGGAACAAGATATTTCATCTTCTTTCTGGGCGACTTGATGAACAGCTAACCCGTCAGACAAAATCGCTGCCATTACATCCAATACGAAAGACAGTCCTGATCCTTTCCAAAATCCAATGGGGAGGGTCCTTAGAGATTCTAATATCAAACTTGGGTCATTGGTCAAATTCCCATCGTTATCGTATCCTCCAGTAACGGGTAACTTTTCATTTTTTTGTTCTGTCAATTCCATTGCACCATAAGAGAACTGAGACATGGACATATCTAAAACTACTGCTTCGTCACGATAAGGAATACCTATGACCAAAGGGTTGTTTCCAAGTTTGGCATTCTTAGCGCCCCATGCCGGCATAATGGCTGCAGTATTGCTCCATCCAATAAAAATATACCCTTTTTTTGCCGCCTGCCATGCGTAATAACCCCCACGCATCCAGTGATTTGTATTCGATAGTGCAACACACCCTATTCCATATTTATTGGCCAAATCCAGTGCCTTATTTGTTGCAAAAAAAGCATTCAATGGGCCGGGACCAGATGCCCCGTCCCATTGTTCTATGACCCCTAATTGATTTTTTAATAAAGGTTTATTTTTAGGTATTACATAACCTTTTTTTAGAAAATCGATGAATCTGGGAAACCTATTTACTCCATGAGAGTAAACTCCATCCAAACTGTTTTGGGTGAAGATGTCTGCACATTTTTCAGCATCCTCGCTAGAGAAATCAAAAGCCGATAATTTTTTGATAAAAAGTAAATTCATTTCTGTTGTAGAAATTCGTATTGTTTTTAAAACGCTCATTTTTTTATGATTAAAGTGATATCAACCCTTTGATTACCATTTGTTCTGGATCTATCCATTTTCCAATGGTATTGGGAAATTCGTCAAAATTACAAGAGTGAGTGATCCATTGATTGATATCGATTTTATTTTTCTCCATCAATTGAATGATTTTTTTGAATTCATTAGGCAGAGCATTTCTTGTTGCCATCAAAGTAATTTCATTTTTATGAAATAATGGGTCATTAAACTGAATATCACCAATAAATAAACCTACAAAAATTAATTTACCTCCAGAGCACAAAAAATTAAAAGAGTTTTCCATTGAGGCTTTATTTCCAGTGGCATCGAAAATAGCATCAGGAAGGTCACCATTCAATATTTCTCTTAGCTTCTCTGGTGAAAAATCCTTGTCAGGACAAATAATTTGATCGGCTTTCAATTGAGATTGAGCAAAATTCAAACGATTTTTATTAAAATCCATTACCACGACTTTGATGCCTTTTAGCTTTGCAAATTGAACCACAGATAGCCCTATAGGCCCAGCTCCAATAACCAAAACGGTATCACTTTTTTTAATATTGGATCTTTCAACTGCATGTGCACCAATCCCCAAAAACTCTATGGTAGCCAGGTGATCGTAACTCAGTAAAGATGAGCGGTGAAGTTTATTAACAGGTACTTTAAGGTAGGTTGCCATACCACCGTCAATGTGAACTCCAAGAACCTTTAATCGCTCACAACAATTGCTTTTACCATTAAGGCAAGGCTGACATCTACCGCAATTTAGGTAAGGTTCTACAGCCACACGATCTCCAATTGCAAGATCATCAGATTCAGATTGCAGTTTAATGACTTCAGCACCCAGTTCATGACCGAGTACCCTAGGGTAAGTAAAAAAAGGTTGGTTGCCCTCAAAAGCGTGGTAGTCTGTCCCACAAACTCCTATCTTTTTTATTTTTACCAAAGCTTCTCCTTCTGACAATTTTAAATCAATGGTGTTTTCCTTAAGTTCGAATTTTCCGGGCTGATTAAGAACTAAATATTTATTTTTCATAGGGTTTTAAACGTCTAAAATACACCTTCCCTTTTTTCCTATTCTATGGGCAGTATTTTTAGTGATGTATTTTAATTGATTTATTGTTAATTATAGTTCAATATACTTAAAATATACAATATCTTAATCCAGTGTTTGTCTTCTTAAGCACGAACTTACTGAAGATGATATGACTGTTATTTAGTTTTATTCTTTTTTAAACCAAAGCATTATTCTGTTATTATTTGAAAATGTCAAATTTGAAAAACCAAAATTATTCCCCCGGTTGTTACTAATTAATGGAATGTTTCCGTTAATGTCAAGTTCTATTCCAGATGTTACTTTTTCCAGCATGAAACCATTATTTTGATATTCATTTATGAGATTTACAATAGAAGGGTTTTTGATTTTTTTCTATTTATTTTTTCTCCATCATCAATCATTACGGACAATTCTTTAGAGTTTTGATTTACAATATCAACAATAACCCATTCTTGATAATGTACTTTTGGAATAAAGACAAAAAAGAAAAAGACATACAAAATTATTTTCATAGTATAATCTGTAATATTCTCAAATATAATAAAATCTACAATATTTCTACTCCGTGTTTTTTTTCCAGAACTCACTGAACAAACAAAGGAAAGTCTTCACTTACTCCATTAGCAACTTGTTTCATTCTTTGTAGAGTGTATGCTAATATCTTTATCTTCATAGTTCTATTAAAAGTTAATAAATTGAATCGTATTTAACTACAACATAGTAGTTGAACAAACTTTGAGCAAATCCAACACCAATCTTAGTTGCTTTTTCTGAAGTTATCTGCTGATAGGCTTGGTCTGATCCTTGCTCTCTTGTTATAATCCAATTGATAGTTGCTTCTTTAAACAAACTTTTATATAGTTGGTATATGTTATATCTTTCAGCATAGAAGACTGATTCTCCTAACTCATCTGTACTAATATCAATTGAATCTATTATAGCAAGATGATTAGACCGCTCCTGAGCCCTTCTGTTTAGAGTGCTATCCATTTCGTATGGTTTTAAGCCAAAGGACTCTCTAATATCGTTT
>Ga0233438_10005186_pt1 | contig 11060 bp, 4 predicted proteins | sample SI_123_September_FD_182720 | JGI IMG/M metagenome (GOLD analysis project Ga0233438, IMG submission 182720) | Seawater microbial communities from Saanich Inlet, British Columbia, Canada - SI_123_September2016_10_MG | ecosystem: Environmental > Aquatic > Marine > Inlet | place: Canada: British...
GGCCGCAACGTTGACGACACCCATGGTCATGACACCCCCGATCGCGAGGTTCGATGAAACGTAGGCGTTTCCAGTTATATATAAATTTGAGCTGGGATTATTCGAACCGGTGACCCCGATTCCTAGACTGGTCGTTCGCGTATCGAATACGATATTCGACGTGTCGCCACGGAAAAGGACCCGTTTCGTGCCCTGATACTCAAGTATTCCGTCCGTGGACATATCTATTATTTAGGGAGGTTATTTTTTACACTACGTAACGTAATATTACAATTCCAGAACCACCAGTTGCACCCGTTGGACCAGCACCCCCGCCGCCACCGGTACCACTACTACCAGCGCCAGGATTTACAGCACTTACCCCCGAGGAGGAGGGTCGACCCCCGTTCCCACCGCCTCCATTTCCTCCGTATGAAATATTACCGCTATAACAACACCCCCCTCCTCCACCTCCATACGTTTTACCCCAGACAGCTAACCCACCACCACCGTTACCACCTTGATTTCTAGTTGCATCAACACCATGAGAACTAGCGCCACCACCGCCACCACCGCCATCAGCGTAACTATCATACCAACCATTACCACCTCTATTTCCTTGTCCATCTCGCCCCGCCCCAGATGATACACTTGTAGTTCCGGCACCCCCACCACCGGCGGAACCACCACCCGAACCACCCGTACTCGCTCCAGCTCCAGATTGTGCCTGTCCGCGACCACCACCATTAACAGATTTTAAAGATCCGAAACTGGAAGTTCCACCCTCGGCAGCTGTACCACCCGATGCACTCCCGTAACCTCCGCCACCAACCGTAATTGTATGAGTTCCAATTCCCATATTCGCAATTTTACCGGTTATTACACCTCCACCGCCACCACCTCCACCAGCATTCCCACCACCTCCACCTCCACCGCCACCTACGATCAAATATTCTACATCTCCTCCCCCCGAAGTAATTTCGAATGATTGGGACGAACCCGTAGTTGTAAATGTATGATAATTAAACCCATCGGCAGTGGAAACAGTTCCACCCGTCGCCGATATAGTCGTTGCGTGAGCACGTGTTCTAAGAGTCCCAGCATAATCAATAGTCATCACACTTGTCATGGTACTATCCGCCCAGTTCGGACGCGTAAAAAACGTAATACGACCCGCTGTGTTATCAGACCCATTATCTAAACCACCTTTAATTGCTGCAAAATACCCCTGATCGGCACCGAACATAATTCCACCCCCATTACCTGATAAGCTGCCATCATCTTTTAAAATTAGGGTACTACCTATAGCACCAGCTTGGTCAAAGCTACTTGTGGTAGTTTGTCCGGTACCACTCACAGTCAAATTCTCACTCACAGTCGCATTCCCACTCACCGTCAAATTAGAAGAAACGTAGACGTTCCCCTCCACGTGTAAATTCGCGTGGGGGGCACTCACCCCAATTCCCACGTTACCAGCACTCGTGATACGCATTTTCTCGGCACCCGCGTTTCCATCGTTCACCGTAAACCTAATATGCTGCGTCGCGGGTGTGTTAATAGTTGTCGCCCCAACCGCGGTTTGTTTAAGCGCATACTGTGCTGAGCTGTTCCGATCAAAGTGGGCAAATGACGCTTGATCACTGGTACCCATGTAGCCCACGGCCGCTCTTCCGAAATAAGAGGTCGTATCCGTATCACGACCGGCACTCACGTTCCCTGTGGCGACAATATTACTAGAGGCGACGAGGGATGTGATCGCATTTGAAAATTGTACCGTATTTGAAGTCACATTCCCCACATTCGTCACCGCTTGAAGTGAATGCTGTGCCGCTGCGGTGATATTGTTGATACTCAAAGTACCACCCACGGAGAGGTTATTTTGGGTGATCACATTACCGAGGACATTTACGGTAAGTTCTTTTGTGAGATCATTCGTGACTGTTACGGTATCGAGCGGATCAGCTGTGTACCCGAACGTGAGTTGATCCGCGAATCCATCCCCCGCTCCATGGTGAATGATCGCCACGTTTCCATTAGCGTTGGATGGATCGTTTTGCATGATGATACCCTTATCCGTCGTCGATGACGCATTATTATTGGCGATTCCTATGATCGCATCGTTTATTAATTTTGTTTCCGATTCAACTATAAATTTATTACCGCGCATAAAAATATTTCCCGTGACGTCAAGGTTAGACGTTATCACAGTCGCATCACCCGTCATAGTGATAAACGAATCCTTTAAGAATTTATCGGATGCGATGTATGGAACGGTACCCGCGGATAAACCGACAACCTTAATGTCACCTCCGACCTCTATGTTCGCTGTCGTCACGAGACCTGTCGTCGCATTCGAAAATTGAACAACATTTGTGGTGACATTTCCATTATCCGTAACACCTTGAAGATCCGTCACGATACCGGATAGTTTACTTCCGTCACCTTCGAAATAGGAGGCTACGACATTTCCATTAACCGTTAAAACGTTTGCATCCGTATCCCTGACGTATAGGTTTCCACCCACCTGTAAAGTATTACTCGTGAGTGTGTGGACATTACCTATACCAACATTACTCGCTATGTACACGTCATTATTTGCCCCATCGGACCATTGACTCAGAGTTCCACTGATCGCACTCGAAGGAATACTGGTCAAACCCGCACCACTTCCAATAAACTTAAGTGCGTGGATGTTCCCCGTAGCGACAATACCCGTCGTCGCATTTGTAATTTCAATGGTATTCGAGGAAACATTCCCCTTTCGCGTGACGTTTTCGAGGTTAAGGACAGTCGCATCTGCCTCGAGTTCGCTCGTGACGTAAATATTACCACCTGTTATGAGTAAATTTTGTGCCTCAAGATTCGACGTTCTGAGCGTCGCGTTCGTGATGTCGAGAAACCCAGTTGGTGAGTTAATCGGCATTTCGTCTACTATGTGTTGAGGTTTTTTATTAAGTATTAAGGTGCACTCGTATCAACGTCTTCTTCCACTGGAATTTGGTACGCTAGAATGAGCGTTTCCTTTGTGGGATTTGTGGGCATCGTTCCCGCCTCTATATGGCGCTCAAGTTCTTGTTTGTAAATTTCTTCACCCGAAATCCTGGTTCTATTATCAATAGCGTTATCGATCCACCCTTTAGGATCAACTGAAACTGCTTGCATACACTTAGTCGTCACGTCAGACATATTAATCGTGTACACGGAAGTTCCATCTTCGTTGATTGTAAAAGTGCTCGTGTATGTATTAAAACTCATATATTTATACACGTTATATTTTTTTAAGCTAATAGATGCCCACCGAAATAAGCTACACCCGCACCATTATAATGTGCATACGCATCTCGTACATATACACCGATCGTATCGTTTACGTTTAACCACACTGTAGTCATCAACACCATATTAACGAAATGTGGTATAGTATCACCACTTACACCGTACGCCATACCAGTTTTGGTTAGGCTCGTACTTCCGTTGATGATAAAACAAATTTCATTTTTACCGGTAGCGGGGTGAGAATACATTTGTCCATATACCCAATAATGCCCTGCTACGGGAGCTGTAAATAAACCAGTTGAAGTACTGTACCCACTTCTTTGGTTAATTTCAGCTCGATTAAACGGTACGGTACCTGTATTTCTATATCCATTTGTATTAGTATAACACGCGCGCCAAAGTGGGCGAGTTGTTCCGCCAAACGAGGCGGCCCCCGAACTAATACCCGTAAGTGCGGATCCATCGCCTTCGAAAGCAGTCGCCTTAACTGTACCATTCACATCTAATTTTTGTGTCGGGGTGGCGATATCAATTCCGACGTTGGTACTCATACGTGTTAGTTTGGCGGGCGACGCAACGTTGAGTGCGTTTATGGTTATGTTTCGTACGCGATCCTCGGCTTGTACACCACCACTTCGCCCTGTAACTGCGACATACGTAGGTGTGTTATAGCGTGCCGCGTAAGCAGTACCGAAATCGTGTGTAGTCGTGTTAAGCGTCGTTCCACTCGAATTTTTAATAACCGACGTCATTACACCGTTATTAAACGTAACGGTAACGGGCATCCATCCACTCATTTGTAAACTCACTGACTGCTGCGATAACCTGGTCGCCGTATGATCGTATAACTCTACGAGGTCACCATTATAATATTCCCAACGCATATATGCTCCACCATGACCATTTGTTCCAGTCGCACCATCATTACTCGTGATTGGACTAGTTGCATAGAAGACGAATCTCATATCATCTGCACCACCATAATTAATGGGTAAAATGTAGATATCAAACGTGGCTTCCCAGTTATTCGTTAACGTCGTTTGCCAGTAGACCGAGCCTATACGACTCGTACCTCCTTGGGTCACTCGAATATACCTATTTGATGTATCACGAATCGCGGTATTATTCGAGTTACCACTCAAAGTACCTGTAAATGCAGTCCCAGGAGCCTGGTCATCGAATACGAGTTGTTGTGTACCGGAACCACTTCCGGCAGTGTATGTCCACTGCCCTCCCCCCGAAATACCCGTGAGAGCCGATCCATCACCTTCAAAAGCTGTGGCTTTAACGGTTCCGGCAACGTCCAATTTTTGTGTAGGTGTAGTTTGTCCGATTCCCAAATTTCCTGCACTATCGATCGTTACCTTTTCCTCTGCGGCATCTAAACCACTCGTTCCAGTAGAAGATTCTTGGTTTCCTAGGTAAAACGCGAATCCATTAGACGTCGACGCGGAATTTACAAACTCTAACCGATTATCTGACATACGTACAGATGATTCATATATACCACCATCCTGTCTAAATAAAATCATGGGATTATCATTTTCGTCACTTGAACTTGTCCTATCGTATGTAATAGCAATAGAACATGTATGTCCAGCACTGAAATAATGTCTAAAAATGCCCATAGACGCTCGAATTGTATCACCACCTAACCATCTACCATTATTTACGGTAGATGATGTTCTGATAGCACCATTATAAATAGTCGGACCACCCCCGGAACCACTTATACCCTGCCCCGGATCGTTAAATACAAAATTTGCATTTATTGCCGGGCTGTGTTCATTTCCATTAGAATCAAGTTTATTCAAATGAAATCCTACATATTGACCAAGTGCAAAACGAATAGGCATCGTACCATTCCATGTCACAGAGATACTCAAGTTCGACTTAGTAAAATCGGTTGGGAGTACGAAATCACCGTATGTATACGTATGCCATCCACCGACTTTAGAAGTACTCGGTATAGCAGTTCCGGTTGTAAAGTCTATTGTGTATGTATTAGAACCCCCCGATCCGGATCCCGCGCCGTTATTATCTGTGTCTGCTTCTAGTATAAGTTTACAGTCACCAGTACCCCCGGAAGAAATATGCATGGTTCCTTGGGGGAGTGAAGTACCCACACCAACATTTCCATTCACGTAAAATAAATTACTGGATTCACCGGTCCAACCAAAGAGTTCACCATTTTTACGAAGATTTCCACTAAAATTAATATCACCCTCGACATCGAGTGGATATTGCGGGGGAGCTGATGTAGCTATTGCCACGTGTTGTGACGATGCTATGGTTGTTGTACCGAGTTCCGTAAACGCCTCGGACGCTGCGGAAGCTTCATATTCATTTTCATCTTGTGTGAATATATCACTAATATCTTTGGTCGCGTCGAGCGTTTTTGCGTAGCCCAACCAATGTTCAAGTTTCATATCAGTAATATCAGATTTCCCGGCATATGTGAGTGCGGCATCACGCGTCGCGATTTCGTTGGCGTGACCAGCTGTAGCGCCTATGGTCACTAAACCACGGGGGAGGATATTCTTTTTACGTCTACGAAACTTCATCTTTCCTTCGGTAAACGAGATACGAGTCTCATCTCCTAACCAGAGTGAATTATCACTCAAAAACAAGTGACGAATTTTTGCGTCCGCACTGCCTATATCAAATTGTTCGTGCTGCGTGGGTAAGATATGCCCACCTATGAGCGTTCCACCGTTAATGTGAAGGGTATCTAAGGGTGCATTTGTCCCTATTCCTACGTTCGATGTGGTCGTATCTACGAATAGGTTAGCAGTGCCCACCTCTATATTCGATGCCGCGAGAAACGCTGTGGTCGTATTATTAAATCCGACCGTCGTGGATGCGTTACTAGACGCTATGAAATCGATCTGATCAAGAACGAAAGTTGAAGCTTGAACGTTCCCGTTGTTCACCCTGAGGTGGGCATTGTTAATATCGAGAAACGTATCGATGCCGTTCATATCTATTATTGGGGGAGGTTTTTTTAAACTGGGGGAAACCCGAAGGGTTTCGTCTGTTTGATACGGGACAAGTGCTTCGCACTTGGAACTCTTTTTCTTGCAAAGTGGGTTGCACTTTGGAGGAAATGTAATTAGTCGTTACGGGTAAGTTCATAATCGAGTATTTCTTGTTTGTTTGTTGATGGTAATTCTGAAGACGTGGCTAAAGATGAATTTATGGCGATTTGTACGATAGCATTCGCATCTGATTCAATCTGTTTAGAAATGACGTCAAACACTTCTTTCGGAACACCGTTTCTATATTTCAAGATACGTAATGCACGAGGACATAAGTTTATCGTAGCCGTGGCGGAACCATCTTCCTTTTCCTGTATAGATGTATCACAAGTAAACATTTATATACCTGAATAAAATTATTTACAATCTTTTACCTACTACGATAAAATGAATGGTTTGTGTGAAAGCACCTATCGTATTATTTTTTGTATGACCAGCAATTCTGTTTGTATAATATCCGTTTATACCTAAGCCAGATCTATCGTATGAATATCCATAACCACAATCCCTTAACGTTCCTACGGCTGATAATACCGATATTTTGAAATCATTCGGGAAATACCATGTCCAACTGTATGAACCCGTCCCAGCGTTATGTGCAAGTGGGAGATTTCCCCATAATACGTACATATCATTACCTAATGGTGCGTATCCAGCTTCTTCAGTCGACGCAGATATTGATCCAATACCAGCAAGACTTTGAGAATATACATTTGGTATCCCATGGTTCAAGGTTCCTCGCACATCCAAAGCCGCTCGAGGCTCTGAAGTCCCAATCCCCAAACGCCCCGCCTTTAGGGTCATGGACAAGTCCCCGTGTCCAAAGTCCTCCTTCTGGTAGGCATAGAGCTGGTAGATCTCATCTTTGGAAAGAACTCTATTAAACATTCTGAAATTCGCGACCATCCCTTCAAACGAAGCATTACCACTATTTAAATTACCGCCGATGAGTAAATTTTCCGTTCCCGTTAAATTTAAAGGATTTGAATTTTGCGCCGCGACCCCTAATCTTACTCCATTTAAAAATATTTCTTTACTAGTGACCGAATTATTACCCCCGGAATACGTAAGAGCTACGTGCATCCATTTATTCGCGACAACAGATGGGTCATAGTAAGTTACATTAGCACTGTAAAAATCGTATTTGAAACCTACACTCGCAGCATCTTGGTTAATTATAAGTGCGATTTGTCTACCAGTCGATTCACTCCCCCGTATGGTAAATATACACCTATTACCTCCAGCTGTCGTATCCATCCAAAACCATAAGGCTATCGTGTGTACGTATGCACCACCAGTTGAATTAAACGGAATGGTTATGTTACTAGTAGACGCACTTTCTATCTCAAAAGCTTTCCAGGTAGAATTGAAAGTTACATTGGACGGTGTTCCATGTCGATTATTTGTACTCTTATCGAGAACTGAACCGGCGCCACTCGGCATGGTTGAGTAATCTTGTCCATCGATGTAAATGTCTAACCAATCCGTGTTGGGAACGTTGGGGACGGACTTGACCACCACATCAGTCCCGTGCGCCTCGGGGTCGTATTCGGGGGTGCCGAAGAGTTCCCATTCACTGAACGATGCGAGGCCGCCGGAGGCTGTACCACTGGTATCGGTAATTACTAATACAAAATAGTTATAAGCGGTTGTGGAATTTATACCATGAAAAGTTTCCATAGACGTATCCGATGCAGGGACGGAACTTGAGGATGTGCTCGAGCCAGAATTAATTGTATACACCTTATCCCACGACGACCCATCGTTGGAACCCCATATAGCTCCATTTCTTATAAATTCTGACCTACCATAGCTCGGCAGACCGGTACCACCCGTTGTCGGTGAATACCTAGGTTGAAGTCTAATAGCTTCTAATCGTATTTTTTCCGGAAGTATTATTTGAAGCCAATCACCCCGATCAGGTGTAGAGATGGTTTGTGATCCGCTTGAAAAATCAACCCAGGTTCCGGTAAATGAACCATTGGATGTACTATACGTACCCGTTCCACGCCACCCATCGGACTCTGCATACGCATTATTAAAAACTTTCCAGGCTGCACGACTAGAACTTTCTTGTGTACTCGAGGTCACAGTATACCCATTATTCAAAGCGTTTTGGGTTAAAGCCACCTTCGGATACTTAATAAGCTTCTTTGACCGGGGAAACTCTACAACAACATTCGAATTTAAATTAATGAACGCCGTATTATTAGTATTCCTGATGAGATCAACATTGGATTCGATCGTCGTGATACCTGTGAGTAAACTTCCATCTCCTAAGAACGAACCCGCGGTCACATTCCCGGTCACGACAACATTTGAAGTCGCAGTTAACGAAGTAATCGCATTAGAAAATTGGACGGTATTAGACGTTACGTTTCCGTTATTCACGATCTGGTCTAAGTTAGAAGTTATACCCGTAAGCCCTGATCCATCGCCAATAAACTTAAGCGCGTGTACATTACCCGTAGCCACGAGCCCCGTCGTCGCATTGGTTAATTGCATGATATTAGACGACGTATTCGACACGTTCAGAATATCGTTAAGCCCGTAGGACGCTACGATCGAAACCTGACCGAGTGTGAGTGAAGACATAGCGGTATTACCCGTCACCACGAGTACGTTCGACCCATCATCGTCCACAAACAGATTGGAACCGACACTTAAATCATGGCCCGGATCCGTATTGGCTATACCAACGTTTCCATCGTAATAAATTTCGTTCGTATTCACCGTCGTCCACTGACTAGATCCACCTCCACCTCCGCCTCCACTTGGATTCACCCATGCGGGTAATCCACCTTGAACCGTGAGAACCTGATTTGCCGACCCGATCGAAAGTTTCGCGAGTGAATTTGTTCCGTCTGCGTATATAATATCACCAGCAGTTGCCGTGTAAAGTGCGTCAACTCGCGTGGCATTCGCGGTTAAATCGGTCTCGAGTGCGAGTGCCTGACCACCGACAGAAAGGCTGGTAGCGGTTAAAGCACCGACATTCGCCGTTCCATGGACGTCCAAATCGAAGGCTGGGGTCGACGTGTTAATACCCACGTCACCGGCGGAATAATAAATATCACTACCATTTTGTTGCCAAACGGTAGATCCACCTCCACCTCCACCACCCGTTTCGGCGGCCCATCCCAAGGTTTTATTGGCCGCGCTCGTAACCTTAAGAACGTACCCGTCCGTTCCACCTACGGCGAGTTTATTGAGTACATTATCGGCACTGGCGTATATGATATCACCTTTCGTGAACCCGGTCGTAATTGTAGAAGAATTAGAAATGATCGTAGCCGTTTCTAAATCGGATATACGGGTGACGTTATCCGAAAGATCAGTTTCAAGAGCCACACCCGTTAAGGTCGTACCGTCACCGTAATAACTACCTTGCGCACCGACAGTTATGTTATTTTGTGTTACGACGTGTCCCCACACGTTTAGTGTGAGATTGTTAGATGGATCCTTCGTGATATTATCAACCTCGAATCCACTTTGCGTGTATCCGAGTGTGAGCTGCCCGTTATGTGGAGACCCCACGGTTGTTCCGTGATGAATCATCGCTACGTTCTTTTGGGGGTACTGTAACATGAGACCCACATCGAGCGTCGTGCTCGTATTATTATTGGCGAGACCTATGATCCGATCGTTAATGACTGTATTTTCGGAGTTTATAGCGTACGAGTTTCCAGATACGAATATATTACCCGTAACTTCGAGATTTGAAGTGATGATCGTCTTATCGGCAGTGCGTGTGATGTGTGAATCGCGTAACTGTTTATTAGAGTCCACGTAGGGAACGGTCTCCGCCGTCATTTCCCCGATATTCACGTTACTTCCATCACCCGTGAAATAGGCTGCAGTTATACCACCGGTGGCCGAGACTGAGGCTGCGGTCACAGCGCCACTAGCCGCGAGTGAAGTACCCGTATTTGTAAATTGAATCGCCTGCGTAGTAGTGGCACCGTTCGTAGTTACGTCTTGAAGATCGGATGTGGTCGCACCGCTTATCCCCGTGAGCTGACTACCATCGCCTATGAATTTAGAGGCTTCAACGTTCCCCGAAGCGACGACCCGACCGGAAACGATGAGTTCTGCTGTCGGTGAGATACTTATCGTAGCCCCCATACCCGTGTGTGCTGTGCAGTAATAATACAAGGTCGTAGGGGCACCCGCTGAAACGACGAACGTTCTCTTTTCAGTACTTCCATACACACCCGTACTTGTTATACCCGTATCATAATTAGTTCCATTGGTTGTTCCGTCATTTGAATTTGTAGTTTGAAATACGAAGGGGTGACCCGAAAGAGTCCCACTCGACAGATCAAATATATACGTCTGATGTTCATGTAGTTCAATAGTAGCCTGTAGTTCACCGTCTATATAGTATTTATTATCACCACTGGCATTCGATACTGTAACAACAAACGTCTTAGTAGTACCGATCGTCGCGACATTGCTTACGAGAGCGCGTGTTGACGATACCAGATCAGACGCGGTTACCGTATCGGTGGCTTCAACATTCGTCGATACGATGGTTGAATCGGAATAGAGATTTCCGTGTATTTGCGTTTGACCGGTGAGAAGGTGTTGATCGGGGTTTGGTATAACCCGTATTCTTCTTTCGTATGTATTTCCTGGAAAAGTACTTCCAGTTGTGATTGGCTTCGTCATAAAATAGAAATAACCGGGTCCTGGATGCGACCCACCACCCGCTCCTTGGAAAGATGATGCACCTCGTGGAACAGTCCAACGAAACTGTGCTCCAGA
>Ga0233438_10005190_pt1 | contig 11057 bp, 7 predicted proteins | sample SI_123_September_FD_182720 | JGI IMG/M metagenome (GOLD analysis project Ga0233438, IMG submission 182720) | Seawater microbial communities from Saanich Inlet, British Columbia, Canada - SI_123_September2016_10_MG | ecosystem: Environmental > Aquatic > Marine > Inlet | place: Canada: British...
GATCTTCCACCTCATCTTCTACCTCATCTTGTGCCGGAGCACTCATAGTAGAGAACATGATAACGATATAGGCGACATAAAGTAACATCAAAATCAAGCCATGGTACCATTTCAATGTGGTACCACCGATAAGAAAAATAAGCACTGCTTCAGCAACTAACAATGAAATGCCGTCTCTTATCAATACTTTTTTGCTGACTTGAATGGACTTGACTACTCCAGCGCCAATTACCGCAAGGATAACAACAGCTGGTATAATCATACCATTGAAAATAGCACTACCTGCTGTGGTACCCAAACCACCTGAGAAACTTTCGGTATCCTTCAGTACGAGAAGGAAAAATACCGTAGTAAAAAGTTCCGGCATAGAACTGCCTATGGCATTAATAGTAGCACCTCGTACACCGTCACTTAGGTTTTCGCCTATGAGTTCAGATGATTCTTCGAATGCGTCACTTGCTCTCCATATAATTAGGCAGCATATCAATACAACTATCAAGCTAATTACTATACCCATACTTAATTGAATTTAAGTTCAACACGTCTGTTCTGAGCACGTCCAGATTCAGTTGAATTATCAGCAACTGGATACTTTGATCCCTGAGCAACTACTTCAAGTCTATCTGCATCAAGACCATTTCGTACTAACTCATCTTTAACAGCTTGTGCGCGACTTCTGGAAAGTCCAATATTGTAGAATCTATCACCTTCTGAACTTGCGTGTCCTTCAATAACAAGATTGCTGTTTGGATTTTCTGATAAATATGAACGAATTCCATCAACCTGAGCACCAGAAAAATCGACTCTAGAAGAGTTTCTTGTGAACGAAATGCTTACTAGCTCTTTCGCTGAACTTTTGTCAATGGCTTCAATTCGAGTACTGGTTGTTTCTCCATCATCAGCTGTGGCAATATCTCCACCGCCATCAGTCTCTGTAGACCCAGCATTTGAGGACGATTCTTCGCCGGCTGCAGCCATATCAGCTCCGCCATCAGTATCTGTATCTTCCGAAGTTACTGTTGATTCTTCAGTATCGCTTCCTGTCACGGATGAAGAATTACGCTCGTCAGCACTAGATTCTGGACTATTTAATTCATCCTGAATAGACTCTCCATCCATTCCAGAAACTTCACTCTCGTCTAGGGTTTCAGTTTGTATAGCTTCATTCCCTAAAGTAGCCTCAAAATCTTCTGCATTATCACCTCCTGGCATTAAGAAATATAAGGCAACAAGTAAAAGAGCTAAGCCCAACATTAACATGGGGACCTTAGATTTCTTTTCTGCTGCAGGCTTTGAAGAACTCGTATCTGTCGATGTTGTCTTTGCTTTTGGAGCTGGTTTAGCTGGCTCAACTTTCTTCTCAGCAGCTGCAGCTTTTGCTTTAGCAGGTGCTTTGGACTCTGCTTTTGGAGCTGGTTTAGCTGACTGTGCTTTCTTCTTGGCTGCTGCCTCTTTATTAGGTGAGTCTACTGTAGCTTTTTCGGAATTTCCTTTACCTAAGTTGAATTCAGAAGGGGCTTCTCCTGATTTCCCTAAATCAAATCCTTTTTTCGGTTCGGGTTTCGCGTTTCCCTCTTTATTGAGATCGAACCCAGGAGCCGAGTCTCCGGACTTTCCTAAGTCGAATCCTTCTTTATTATCAGCCATACACTTAAAGATTACTGGCGAACTCGCCAATGAAGTACATTAAGCCACCGTTGTGACCCTCACCTGTTGCGTGGAAATTCCACTCACCACTAGCGTTTCTTTTAAAACGACCAAACTCAACTGCATCTTTATCTGCAAATTCATTGCTCAATACATAACGACATAGCTCCTCGTCGGTATCTTCGTTCCAAACCCGAATGTAACATCCGTCTACTTGTCCAAAGAATAAGTCTAAGGTTCTACGATCTTTCTCCTCATCATTAGGGTACTTTGTAATAGTAACTACGACAACAATGTCCTGAACATCTTCAGAGACTCTATCGAAGAATATTCTCATATCCTCTTCGTCACCGTCATCGCCTTCATCTTCCTCGCCGCCGCCAATTTCATCAATAGCGCCAAGAACAGAGCCATCTGCAGAATAAGGACGAGCATCTTCCTCATCACCATATACAGTGGTCGACGAACTGCCGTAATAAACAAAATTTCTAGGATCGTGAACTTGGCCATCACTACCAATCAAGAATGCAGATACATCTAAATCAAAGATCGGTCCATCAGGACTTTCATTCGCATCCCAGCCAAGGCCTACCCCAGCTATTTTCATTGTCGGAGCAGCTTTAGCTAAATTAAAACTACTTCCTTTTGATAAGTTGAAACTCATGCTTTCAATGGTTTTGTTATTTATATACGTAATGTACTCTTTTTTTTCTAATTGTGGTACAATTCCACAAGGGCTCCAAGACCTCCAGCAAATGGGCTTCCCATTGCTTCAAATGCCCATGATGATCCTTCGCGATAAATACGGCCAATTTGAACTGAATCATACCCGGTAAAGTCTTCCTCTAAGCCATGCATACAGATTTCCTCATTGTTGTCTTGATTATAAACTCTGATGAACGCATTTTCGAGCAATCCAAAATGTTGACCTTTTTGATCTGCGTCGTGAATAGTTACAACAAAAATCAATTGTTCAACTCTAGGATCTACCTCAGATAAGTTAATGAAGATACTTTCGTCATCACCATCTCCTTCTCCCGTAAGATTATCCCCTTGGTGCTGAACGGAACCACAAGAACTCGTGAGATTATTAAAAAATACAAAATGCCCCTCAGTTGGAATTTTATGATTTGCATTGAGCATGAAAACAGATACATCACAGTCGATAGGTTGATCATTGCTTTCATCCCAACCTAGCCCAACAAAAATGTGATTTAAGCCAGGAACCTCTTTGGTTAGATTAATCGATTGATTTTTTTGAAGATTGATTGCCATAATTATAGGATTAAAATTTATTACTTCTTACGTGGTGGTGGTGGTGGTGGTGGTGGTGCCATTTTTTTTACCGAATTAGATGCCGTACTCTTCTTTCTAGGAAGAGGTGGCGGAGCCCCTACTTTTAGTGGTGGTGGTGGTGGCGCCATTTTTTTACCTTTCGCAGGTTTCTCGGTTGGTGGCGCAAGCTTTACACTTCTCGGTGGTGGTGCGCCCGTCTTAGGTGAAGATTCTGTGACCTTACTAGCACTAGTATTATTAGTAAGCTTGGCAGAAACCGATTTCAATTTACCTTTTGGTGGTGGTGGTGGTGGTGGCGACATTCTACCACTTCCTGCATTACGACTCGTATTCGCTTTGATAGCCGCTGGAGGTGGTGGTAATGGCGGCGCAACCCCTTTTCTAGTTTTCGTTGGCGGTGGAGGCGCTACATTAGGTTTTTTGTTTGTAACAGTCGCCTTGTTTTCAGTAGGTTTAGATATTTCTGCAGGAGTAGCATCTACAAGATCAACTACTTGCGAACCGCTACTAGCTACCTTTAAATTAGCCAACTTTTCTTCAGCATTCTTTATCTGTAATGCTAATGCATGAAATTTATCTAAGCATTCTACCTCAGCAACATTATTAGCGAATAAACTGTGGAAATAACTATTATTAATATTTTCTCCAGCATAATTCACCCGTAGGTCTTTCTCATTAATATTGATCTCTTGAACAATGGAAACGATTTCACGTATTATGAGGGCAGTTTCACTGGCATTTTCAGCTTTACTTCGACATCGTACTAAATAAATTTGGTATTCATACGGAGGTCCATCAGAAAGCCTGATCTCACCGTAACTAATATGTTCATCCTTATTTACAATGGATTGCGCCTCAAGAAAAAATATATTTTTCTCTCGGCTGAAATCAATATTAAAATGAGAGTTTGACTGATGTATGTAATCATAAATTTCTCTAGCAACTGCCTCAACAAGCGGATTAAATGCAACTGACTTTAAAAGTCGCTTTTTAACAGTATTACCTTTTTTGTAGAAATAAAATAAATCGCTACCAACGCTTTTTATTAAAATTTGAGGTTTAGTCGATTTTGGAAGCGAAGTAAAATATTCTTCACTAGTAATATGAAAGGTAATTCCAGAAAACGGCTCTTTTTTAAATCTACTTTTGATTTCCTCAATACAAGCCGGTTCAAAACCTAAATCAAAAACAACACATACTTTTGAACGAGCAATAGCTGATGAAAAGATCAAATTACTCCCACTGCTTAAATGATGCTCATTCAAGATTTTTAGAAATGAGCTAACCAACAACTTTAAGCTATTTGCTTTTTCTGACTTCGAGGACTCCTCCTCCAGAAGCACTTGTATCGGGTTTACATAGTTCTTTTTGTTTGACGGGTTCCTCTCGTTCTCAATCAAAATATCATTTCCAACCACATCGAATCCTAGATCAATGACCTTATGTCCCTTGTATTCAATATCCATAAAAGCGTCATGAGATTGCCCCTTATGGAACAATCTCATGCACTGTGGTTGAAGTAATAAGATATAATTGTCAATAGACATTCTGTAACTACGATAAATTCTTGATTAAATGAGCTTCATAAAATTTCATGCCCTCAAGGATAATTACAGGAGCTACAAAATCAAACTCACCTTCTGACTTATTCTTCTGTGCTAGCCTAAATTCAGGCATACTTCGAATATATGAGTCAATTTTCAAGCTATCCAATGCTTGAAGGAACTGCTGGGGCGTCATTTTAAACCCAAAAAATTGTGTTGCGTAACCATGGAATATTTGACCGAACTGCCTGAACATAGGAAACTTATCGCCTTTAGGACTATAAATCAGCTGCCGACCCATTTGCTCCATCATTTGAGTTGTAATTTCTGTCCCAGCGCCCAATGGAATTTCTTCACCATTATTGTTCATTAAAACAAAACCTTCTTCTCCCAGGATTTCCATCACATCGTTATTGGATGGAACAGCCATACTCTCAGTTCTGTAGGCAAGACCCTTAGCAACTTCGCATTTGATTTCTGATTCTGGTGCTCTTGTTTCGGGACTATTGAACTCTGGCTTACCTCCTAGTAACGGACCAGCAACCTCCATGCCTCCCATACCAGCTATAAAAAGATCTAGGTAATATTTATCAGCTTCGGAACCGTTAACGCTACCAAACCATTCAAATATGCGTGCCCCTTTTCCCGCAAAGACAACTTGAACTTCTGGTCTCCATGACGCATCTTGCGGCAACTCATTTGATGTCTTAATTTCCTCAATCATCTTCACAGTTAACTGGCCTGCATAAAAAGCAATAAGCCCGGTAACATAGAGATTAACCGACATGAGTTCTGGACAATGTGATGATAATAACGCATAAAATTCCTTGAGCTGATCTACATTCAATCGATCTACGATTTGTTCAAAATAATAGGAGGAGGTTTCCGGGGAATACTTTTTCGGCTCAACATTTAACCCTTGAATCTGTAAATCATTATTCTTACATGCAGTTAAAAGAACAGATTCAAAATTCTTCGAATGTCTTGTAGCCTGTGAAATTCTCTGTGCGGCAAATCGAATAGAATGCTGCTTAACTAATACAATACTTTGTCCAGCTGCGACTAAGGCAGAAATATCTGTAGTACTTCCTCCAATATCGAAACTTAAGGTTAACTTTTTAGGGTTGATACCTGCTTCTTGATTATTTGCCCAATAATTTGCTACTGCCGTTGCTTCCGTTAAACACTGATCTGAGCTAATAGGAACAAACTTATAGGTTTTGGGTCCCGAGGGTAGCTCAATATTTACGCCACTATTGATGTCCAAGGATTCCGATTCCTGTCCCCACGAGGAGCCTCCAACTGAAGAATCGCTATTTCCCCAACCACTAGTAGAAGGTTGATCCGAGCGCCAGTCAACACTACTCTGCGGAGTTGCGGAAGAATTACCCCAGTCCGAATTTTGATTCGCCGAAGATTGGCTATCCCAACCTTTACTTTGCTTTGTAGCGTTGTATTTTGGGTTCATTTGGTACACCAATAAGTCACTGTCTTCAACTTTTAGCGGGTTAACTTTATTCACCTGACTCCAAAGATTGTTGTAGTGCCTGTATTGAACGTCACCCATGGCAGATGGTAAAGACCATTTTAAGGAGACAGGCATGTGATTAGCCTTGAATAATTCGGCATATACCTGAAGAAGTAATGAAGAAATAAACGCTCCTTTATGAGCACGCTCAATCTCGTCCTCTGACCATTTCATGTTATAAACTACATCGGCGCCACCAGATTTACTGAAACTTAATTTATACCTATTATCAGTGGCAGCATTTATGGGAAGGTTTTTTTCGAAATTAGGAAATCCGCCAACCACAGCTTGATTGAGCACATCTCTCTTTAGCGTGTTTGGACCTAAAGGAGGCATTCTCAGTTCATCATGAAGAGTAAGCATACTCTTTATCTCATTACTTTTTATTTCATCATTTTGAAAGAAAAAGATTTCATTTTCGTTAGCTACATTGACGCTATTGTCATTGTTGTCATCGCTGAAAAGTGATACCCTCCGATTTTTGAATTGGATTAATTCCGTTCTCGTAGTTTGGTCGCTGAAATACGCTATTGAGGTATTCGTGCTTCCGAAATCCACCCCTAAATAAGCTTTTTCTAGCTTTGGGTTACGTTGAAGGTCGTTTTCAGGAATATTTTCTTTCGGATCAACTGAATATCTTATCAGTATGAAACCTGAGTCTTTTCCACTTGCTTGAAACTTGAGGCCCATAAATGGTTCAGAACTCTCATAAATTTCATATTGATATGCGTTCCCTGCAACTCGATTATCGCTAATCACATGGAGTTTGGCCTGAATACGATCCCGGAGATCTTCAGGAATGGTTATTTCACCTTGTTTAGACAAATATACTGGTTGACTTTTTCCGTCTTGTACGCTCATTAACGCTCTACTATATTCATCCTCCGTATCCATTAAGAAGGGGGTCGCAGAAACACTAGATTGATTATGCGGGATTTCTGAATACATAAAATATCTACCCCATTGTTTCGAAATGAAATCAGGCCAAATAAGTATTTCATTACCCAAAACTATGTTTTTACTTACAGTATATACTTCTTCAATAGGAGCCATCTGTCTACCTTGTGCTGTCACAAGTTTGAGAGTAACTGATAAATTTGACTTTGTCTTGCTTGGATCAAATATCGCACTTATGCTAGAGTTTTGTGCAGATGTATTTGGATTCAACAACCCATCAATACTTTTCCCAAAAACATTAAGTCCTTTCAGGCTCAAAGGCAAAGCAAAATAATGGAAAAAGCCAGGCATCCCTTGAGTTTCAGCACGAAGCACATGTATTGGTTGACGCCCAATAAAGTCTGGCGATTGTGCTGCTTTATTACCAAAATTGAATTGAGTTACTTCAGATTGGGCAGGAAGCAATAAATCCTTAGAATTAAAGGCAATTGCATTCGCGTCTACCTCTTGGCTATCATAGATATTACCTTCGACTCCAAATAATTTATCCGAATGATTAAAGAGCATACTAAACGGCTCTTGGAATATCTCTACTGGAGGTGCTCCAGCATTATCAAGATCGATTCCTTTTTCCGTTGCCTTAGCTTCTATAGCTTTTTTCCAGTTTTCAAAAGCACCAATTAAACAGCTCGCATCTGGCCTTAGATTTTTAGGTAGTTGCTTATAATAACTAGCAAATCCATTTATTTTATTCTCTATCCATGATACATATCCGTACAATTGTTTAAGATCCTCCGGAGTTAAATCTGATTTAATTGGATCGGTTAGACGTTTACTTTTAACGCTTACCCAAGGAGAGTCTTCCTTTAATTTATAGGCAACTGAGGTAAACAAAATACTCTCAGGAGAAGTAGCTCCAATGACAGTGCCCTTATAAGTAATTACATCAATAAACGGCTCTGTTCGAGTATTCTTACTCGACCCTTGCAATGCCCATAATGGCTGCCGCTCAAACAAGGCGTTTCCAAAAGCGCCTTTTGGTTCGTATAAATTACTCGTAGACTCTTTTTGACGACCATCGGTATAAGTCAATGAAATTCGTTCAACACTAATAGAGGGATAGTCTAACGCTATACAGGCAATTAAACCGCGCCATTCATCAATGAGGCTTTCATAAAACTTTAATAAGCCGTCAGTCTTTTCTTTTTCATCTGAAATATAGTCGAGTGCTAACTTGAATAAATTTGCCCGAGAAAACACACTTGGCATTCCCGATATGACTTGACCAATATTTCCGCTTTCTAAGTCAAATTCCGGTGTAATTATATCTTTTGTGAAGGTTGGCATTTGATCGGTTAGATCATTCCATTTTGCTGGCATTCCGCCTGGAATCGAGCCTGGTGCTACCTTAATTACTAATGGTTTATTTTGCTTTTCAGACATAATCTAAAATTTTTACTCTGAATTAAATTATCTTTTCGATTGTGAAGCCATTATACCGTCATGCAAATGGGCAATGAATTTTTCCTTTGTATGATTCACTAGATGAGCACCGTCATCCATCACGAGCTTTGTGAGACTTTTAACAAACGTTTGATACGAATCACTCATAAATCCTCCTTTATCCCAATGGTAATTCTCGTCTTCGTACAACTTACCAACGTCAAGGGCTTTGAGGTCTTTCAATGATTTGCTAAAGGCTGCATTTGTGAAAATGAAATTACCAGGCTGTATAGATTCTCTTACCTGATAAATCCATCCAGAATTGAAATTATTAGAAGTATCAAAGCCATAACCAAAATGTCTCATGTATTCGTCAAGTTGCTCCAATTCTTTTTCTGGGACTGTAGAATACGATTCAATGTTATTATCTTCTAGTTGTTTGCGAAGACCCAAGAATCCTTTATTACCGAAACCCGCTTCATTCTTGGTCAAGGTTATGTGAGCTAAACTTAGAAACGCACCTAACTTGTCGATAAACTTTTCATCGATGTTATTTTGATTCCCGACTAAATCTGAAGCTTTGAAGTTGAACGCTCCATTTTCAAATTCACCGGTTCTAAACAAATACTCTGCCTTACCTTCAGATTTCAAATCGGTAGCATTAAAGAAATCCATTGCTGCACAAGCGCATACTAATTCAACGAAATGACATGGATTTTTCTGAGTTGCACCACCAGTAATTGTTTTATTTGCTCCTTTTTTGTCCATCGACTTACTTTCCAATGGCCAACCAACGTGATATAGGCGTTTGTAGACATTTTGAACTGTAGGATCACCTTGATAAAATTGTAGGGCTGCTTGAGAATTTAAAGGGAAGAATGATGAATCGGCAATAACGGAATTAGCTTTTGTTGCCATTTCACCTTGATCCGGTTTTTTAAAACTAAAGTATTCGGTTAACAAAGTACTTCCAAACTTAACCTTTGTAACATCCAAAGGAGATTTACCCTGGGACCTCACGTGCATTGCGTCACTCAAAGCTGTGGGAATTACAGGAATTGAAGATGCCCCTGTACCACCAAAAACGCTCCCAAAAATAAAGACTCTGGCTTCTTCGCCAGCCTTTGAGATTTTCTGAATAAATTCGTCTAAATCCTTTTCTGCAGAAGAAACATCTCCACCCGCAGCAAGATTTCTTGCCGCCTCAACGATACCGTGATACATCAAATGGGATCCAAGATGTGTTTGAGCCCTGTAACCGTGTGCTAAATTAAATTCTTGTACACTACTGTTATCCAAAAATAAGTCCGACAACATTTTATTTTGTCTCGACGACTCTCCCTCGGTAAGGCGAGAAATATTACGATATGTAGAACGACTTGGACTATTATAATCTGTATTGAAGCCGTACAAATTTAATTTGGCTGAGAAAAATGTATTGTTATTTGGTGTCCCTCCATCCTTCGTGGCGCCGGATTTAATATTAGAGTATAATCCTATTAAATTACGGACCCTCTCTAGATTTCCGTTGGTTGCATCAGTGTCCAATGTTAAAACATTGATTTCTTGATTATCAAACATGCCAATAGCACATAAATGCACAAATGACTCTAGGCAACGCATACCTGTTCCTCCAATTCCAATCACAAAGAGCTTATTTGCCATTTTCGAGATTTTTAATGATTAAATTCTTTCAACAATTAGAACCAATGTCCAACCTTTGATGTTTTCATTGCTTTACTAACTATAAAACCGATTAAAAGATATACTACTACCCCAATCGCTAAGCCAATAGGAAGCGAATCCATATGTTTCGTCTTTGCAATTCCAGATGCGGGACTTGTTAATAATCCGACTGCGTAAGCGACGCCAGGGTTAAGAAGAAAGAAAAGCCAAAAAACTACTTTTCTTTTCCCGGCATCTTTTGGATTAGCTCCACCTTCGAATTTGATCATATTTGAAATGAGTGCTGCAATCAGTAGCATACCGACACCAACAACTGGAAGTAAAATGTAATTATTCATGATTCTTGAGATTAAATTATTCTTTGGTTATATAGTATGTGTAAATTCTTGATTCTTTTTCAAGTAGTTGCTGTTCCCAATATAAGGAAACGTTCTTCAATGATTCCGATAAGCTTTTATTCACGTTACCCTTTGGATCAGTAAATATGTACGAATCGAAGTAGTCCAAATTAACTTCAATATTATCCACATCTAATAGTACAGACCAGCCAAATGGATCTCCTGCTGCTCGATACGAATTAATCTTATTCGGGTTTAATTTTGAATGAACCTTAACTTTCGACGGGTCGTTCTTCATTAAATCGTCAAATAACTTTTGGTCGAGCTGAATTGCAAAAGGAAGCTCTTTGTAAGTCTGGGAGAAAGGGGGTTTAGACCAAATGTCTTGTAATGTTTTCGTGTTCTTGTCAAATACGTAATTCAAATATGGATAATTGATAGTATCAATCTCCCTCCATACTATATTTCCTCCTGGATCAGTTGTGAGTTCAATCTTACTTTGCACATCTTCAAAATAACTGACTTCGCTATTTAGTTCCAAGGCTGAGGTTATGTCCATAACCGATACATTCAAACCCTTAATGGTCATGTAATTGCTAGCGCTAGTATTTAGTAGTAGGCCCTCACTTAACCTGCCTTCAGAAACCTCGAGAAAATCATTATCTAGAAAATACTCCC
>Ga0233438_10005200_pt1 | contig 11039 bp, 12 predicted proteins | sample SI_123_September_FD_182720 | JGI IMG/M metagenome (GOLD analysis project Ga0233438, IMG submission 182720) | Seawater microbial communities from Saanich Inlet, British Columbia, Canada - SI_123_September2016_10_MG | ecosystem: Environmental > Aquatic > Marine > Inlet | place: Canada: British...
ACCTCGGCCAATTTGGCGGCATATTCTTTATCGAGGATTTTAATTTGCCGCAGCGCCACCCCAATCCAGAGGACATAAGCGGCGCCAACCCCCACCATCAGCCACATATTGGTCGCCATGCTCATCAACACCGTGCGGCGAATACTGAAAGATTAAACAGTATCAGCAGATCGCAGAAATAGGTTTATCAGCCTTGCGTCTGCAGGCGCAAAAGCCAATCCGAACTCTCTGGGGCGTTACTCCTGACCAGAGTTTTCGGGTTGGTCTAAAAAGACTTAATAAATGTGAAATTTCTAGCAAGGCACAGCCAACTGGTATGTTTTGTGGAGCCAGCGTACCGATCTTAATTCTTGGTTCGCTGTTCAGTGATTGATCCGTCGGGCTCAATAAAAAAATTAAAATAAAATATATTCTCCCAAAAACCGATGTAATCGGTTCTGAAAATTATAAGGTCGCCTGGTTCAAAAACTCCAAGTCTCTTTCCTTCAGTTACGCGACCACTGGCTAATGCCATTTCGTCTTTGCCATGCAAAAGCCGAAAGCTTTTGAAGAGCCTGTTTGGCTTTTTCGAGAGCATACCCAGTGGTACCCTTTTCAACTGCTTTTTCGAAAAGTCTTCAAGATCTGAAAGGTTAATTTCATTTTGCTCTTTGAAATTTTTTTGAGCTTCCTTCAGTGTTTCCCCGTTTTCATCTCTTAAGGCATCAATAGTCTTAGCAATTAAGGCTTCCAACCTTTCTAAGTCTGATGGAGTCGAAGCAGCTGTAATCATCTTTTTTTCAAAACCACTTTCCGAGTAAGCAGCTTTTTCGAAAGAGTCATATATATTAAGGTCATTCGAGGAACAAAATACTAAGTGTTCTTCTCTAAATGAATTCCAAAGCTCACTGGCTTTTTCTTTGACACTTGCAACCGATTGTTCATGGTCTTTTTGTTTTCCGATATTCTCGACCCACAGTATGTCTTCATTTTTGGAGTTTTTGCGCTCAAATATCCTATAATTGGCACCCTCATACCCTTTAGTCGCATTTAGACTGGCCCCGTGAATTTTTATGGCACTTATTTTACCCACTAGTGCTAACACCTCATTACTATATTCTTTGATAACTTCTAATTCGTTAACACCGCCGAAGCGCCTTAGCTCAACATGTACAGGCCTTTTCGACCCAGCATTAGCAGCTTCAAGATGCTCCTCTAGAGCCTTCTCTGGTGCAGTTGTTGTAAGTCCGATGTACACACCGCCACCAACCTCAAGTTTATAGACGGTAGTGTTTTGCGAGGGTATTCCCAACCTTAAGGCTTCTGCTAAAGGCATTCGCGAATGGGTTTCCCAACTAAAATTGTCGTCTTCATTGCTTGTTTCGAAGGAAAAAGGTCTCTTGTTCATCGGCATGCTCTTTTTTTAGTTATTACCCAAAAGCTCGAGGGCCTCAGCAAGCTCTGGTCGCATTTCGTGTTTCCAATGACCAGTATCTTCTTCCTTGTAATTCGGGTTGTTTGTTACAAGGGCTGTAATCCAAAGTACATCACCGTTATCGTATCGCCCTGGCGGGGTAAAATTCAGGAAATCAGCCACTTCATGTCCAAGTCGCCCATAGTGAGAATTAGCAGCTGAGAAGTGCGAATAGCCTGCAGCATCAGCCAATTCCGCTGATGTCATCATGCGCTGAGGCGCCCGAAAGTGAGCTTTCAGAATATCCCAGTATTTTGACTTTGAGCTAACTACAGCATTCAAAGCCTCAGCGTATTCTTTCGATGAAGGGATCCCATTTTTTCTGGCTGCGAAGGCCTCGGCTTCTTTTGAAGATATTATTTTTTTCGCCTCGCTCTGGGCATCCTCGAAAGACCCGCTTTCGCCTTTCCCCAGTAAAGCGTTATTTTGATCGTATAAAGCCCATGCTGTCTTGTCTTTAGCCAGCATGGTCATGAGACGATTGCGCCCGAGTTTGGTTTCTTTTCGATTGCTACTCATGTGGCAAATGCCTTTTTTGAAGAAGGGATTAAAGAGTGCTTTTACGAACTCAGTCCTTTTTGAAAGGCGAGTTTGTATATTCTGGTCCCCATAATTCACCTATTTGATGCGATGGTATCTCTTCGATGTCCGCTAGGGTATCCAGCCTCTTCATGGTTACGTTTAGTCGCCTTAAATTTCCGCCTGCTATATTGGGATTAGTATTCTTCCACTTAGTTGTCGTGTTGGCCCTTACCTTACCGTCGTCAGTCCTATAGTGATCGATCATAAAGTTCTGGATACCTCGGCCCTGCAAGACATAACTGTATGAAACCGTATTTTCCAAAAGGTCACCAAACCCCTTGGCTGGCGAGTTTTCTAATAACCAATCAACGAATCCTTGATCAATATCTTTACGGAGCTTAAGAGCCAAAGCGAGCCGCGCCTTATGCCTATAATAAACTTTCCAAAAATCACTCGGAATAAAATGATATACCGCATTGCTGCACAGATTTGGCTTTTTCCCGCCTCTAGGTTGATGCAGCTGTTTGAAATAGAGGGCTGACACCCACGACCACATATTATCGTGTGTTTTCGCCATACATTGATCCCAAGACCAATCGGGGAATGATTCAAACAAATGATTTCCCAAATCTAGGTAAGTTTTGATCTTTAATGTTTCATCAATTTCGATGTCTGGCAGAAAGTCTACTGATGTTCTCGCGGAGCTCAGAAGGTCTTCTGGCAGTTCGCTTGGTTGGTTTGATCTTAGCGTTGCGATGTGTTGGGAAAAAATTTCAAGACCCTGTTTGGTAAATGCACGCACTTTCATACCCGAATCTCCCTCTCGGCGATGGAGCCGATCTTGCGCTTAACAAAATTTAACTTGAGCGAGAATTTCTCAAGAATGTTATCTATATCATCATCCTCTAGATGCTCGATGGACACGCCTTCCTCTAGGAAGTCATTCGTTTGTGCCCAAAATTCCCAATTTTTAGCCCATCCTTCATCATGGCCCTCCCTAGCCTTTAATAAAATTTGTTCCAGTGCGGGCACTAGAATTGCTCCTTGAAAAATAGGGTCGTCTTTCAGCAGGCTCTTAACACCAATTTCAGAACGGCTGTTGACTAGCAGTATTGGGCCTGAATCGCTCCATTCAAGCTTCCATATGCGTTCTCCAAGATCTCCCCCCTGGATAGGCAAAAGAGTTTTCTCGTTTTCTTCGTCGTCCGAGCTCTCAAACGCTACCGTCTTCGAAAGGCCCGTGTACATATTTGAGACAGGGTCAACGACCGCTATTTTGACTGTGGCTACTATCCCCGGCGGAAAAGGCATGGGAAATGTGTGGGTTCCATTGGCTTCGCTTATCGCACCAATTAGATGCGAGCTCCTGAAGCTTTTTCGTTCAAAAATAACTTTCACGATGTTGGACGGGTCGTAATCACCCACTTTCAAATCAAGTGTCAGCTGAAATGGCTGTTCTACCTTTGATTGAGCTCGGCGGATTCTGAAATTTTTGACTGGGATTTTCTTTATTTGTGTGGGGTTGGTTTTCCGCCGCTGCTTAAGCCTAACCTTTATGATTTCAGTCATTTGCAGCCTCCTGATCATCTATGTTTAAACGGATATCAATCCTGCTTGCCCCAAAGCCTTGGAGGTGTATCGAGCCGCCTTCTTCCAATATTCGAGCTTCTAGTTGATTGGCGTTTGCGCTGATCACCTCAGCTTTATTCCCAATAATGCTGAACACCCCTTCGTCTGAAAGGTCGAAGTCGTATTCTTTTGAATAAGCTGCGAAGGGGTTACCAGCGGAAATCATAAAAGCCAATTCAGCTTTAAAGCTGATGGGATAAGAGGCAACTTCGGCGCCAATATCTTTGATGCTCAATCCGCCTGGGGCGTCATTGACTGACAGTAGCTGAACGTTACGAATTATCTCGTCGATTTCTTCATCGTCGACCTCCTCATCGTCGACCTCCTCTTCATCGATCTCCTCTTCATCGATATCATCGTCATCGAATGCACCGATATCATTTGATGGAACAGAGAAGATACTGCCAAAAAATTCGTGATCTACCGCCTCTGCATCAATCAAATTAATGGCCGCTTGGAAAGCAGCATACCTAATAGCGCCAAAAAGGTTCTGCCGCCCATCGGAAGCGAGGTATCCTGGACCAAGCGTTTCCAGTTCTGTTTCTAACTTTGGGTTTTCCTTGGTGTTGAATTCCTCATGTGCCGCATCCTCTGCTAAGGCAAGGACTTCACCTATCATTTCATCGTCGGCTAGGACGAGAACATCCAATCCTCTCGGTATTGGGCTGGCCTTCGGCTCTTTTTTTATCGAAAGATCTCCCCGCATAAATCTAATTGATAAGGAGGAAGAGTTTGCAGCTTCTTTTAAGAACACCTTTAAATTCCGAGTGAACACCTCATTGTTTCTGTTCGATATTTCAATTGGAAATTTGAATGATATGATCTCGCCAGCAGTTAATTTCTGCCTTTGGCTAAGAACCACATCATCTCCCATACCGAGATCTTTTTTTTCACCATAAGGAATTGAAATCCAACCATCTGGCACCTGATGGCAAATTTGCACGTCGGGTGTCGTGATACATTCATCAAAGAAATTTACATCATCAACAGTAAGCTTGCCGTCATATTTATCGACAATGCTTTTGAAGCTGTCTCTATTAACTAGAGTACCCCGATAGTCCAGCTCAAAACCATCTTTAATGAAAACAGAGAAGAATTCGTCGCATAGGTGAGGCAGGAACTCTTCTGCTGTGAATAGGGCTTCGTCCACATTGGGAATAATCCAAGTTGTTCCGAACGATTTTCGTTCCGACAACCCGAATGCCTTTGTGAATTTGGCTATTTCTGACGGCTCTGTAGTTCCACGCGGACTATCTGGGTCCGAGACATCGCCATAAAAGCTTTTAAATTTAAATCTTTGTCCATCCAAAACGTATGCTGACGGAAACTCAGTCGTTCCGAATAATACCGTACCAGGCTCTGAATCGAACCTTTTAGAAATTGCGAAAACCGTTTTGTATTCGGAGGCATTGTAATAAGTGATCTTCCCACGGTTTGCTCGGCCATTGGCGCTCCCTGTTTTGAAGGTAAGGCCTTTGGTGAAGAAAAAATGCCTAAAGTGATTTGTTTTCTTCTCCTCGGCAGTAATCGAGTCTTGATCGTTATGGATTGGTCCAGTTAGGCCTTTGAAGTTCTCTTCTTGGATTATCAATACATTCTTGAAATCGATCGACTTATTTTCTGATTGTGGCGATGCGTTTAGCCTGGCTTCATGACTTGAGAGCAACTCTTCAATAAAAGGAACATCCAACCCGTCTTCAGGTCGCAAAATCTTAATTTTTACCTTTTTGCACTTGGCATCTGGGGTTTTTTCGGCGTCCACAAGGTTTTGGAATACCTCCCTTATGAGAACATTAATTTGGATAGAGTCCTCTTTATTAAAATCTCCGTAAGCCGCATTGTCTGTGGCTTCGTCGCTCCCAAGGCGCAGTGGATGCTGCCAATTCATAATCAATTACCTTTCTTCAATGCTGAACCAAATAGCCTACGAAATCTGACAAAATCGGCAATAAAAACTATTTTTAAAAACTATTTTTTTGATAAACTTCTTCTTAATTGTTCGAGCCAAAGTCTATTCCTTCGAAAACATCGGCCTCTTCTTCGACAAACTCGACATTTTCTCTTATTGCGTAAATTGCCGAATTGAAGGCATTCGCCAGAACATCGAGCGGGCTTAAATCACTTTTTCTGGCCAATTCAATCGCTGCAATGGTCAAGGCATGCGCAACTATTGGCAATTTGCTCTTATCTTCGGGAATATATTCTTCAGCAGACGCCACGAAGACAGGTATTAACTTATTGAGCAGCCGATTGTCCTCAGCAATTACATCTTCAAAGTCACTCATGTTTTCCATTCTCATTTTTAAAGTTTAAACTTTTTTCCGTTGGAACGATCAGTTTTGAATTTACTTTCAACTTCCTTAATTTCATCATTAAGTGCTTTGATGATTTTTTTTACATCTGCATCGCTGTACTCATAATTGCTTGTATTAGCCAAATTGCCTATCAAGCCGATGGATTTGATGGCATTTTCTACTCGTTTCTCCGCGAGCGAGACAAACTTCTGACGTTTAACCTCGCTTCGCGAACTAGACCTCTTGCTCCCCCAGGAACCCGGTTCAGTTGCGCGACCTGAAATAGCCTCTGATGGTCGCTCTTCTTTGCTAATGCTCATTACTGCCTCCTTTTACAAAAATTTACGGGCTGTTTTTCCATGGGCACGGAAAGCCGTTACTACTTGAGCGGGGCCAAATTCGTTTTCTTCACCCCAGATAATTACTTTATTTCGAAGTCTGTCTGCCTGTTGGGAACAAATATCATCTCTCCTAGACAATATCTTCAATTTCTTTTTAGATATAGATAGACTCAATTTACCATTTTTAAGGTCTTTTTCTCTATCAGAAAATAGATATATTGCATCTATATCTACTGATTTTATTCCTCTCTGAGCAATTATTTCCGATCCATGACATGAAAAATTAATAATTTGCTTCATAACTAACTCCTGTAAGCAATATATGGTGTTATTTGTCTTCAGATCAAGCCATTTTTTTCTGATAATCGATATCAATTTAAATATATTGACTTTTCAATAGTTTAAGGGGTAAAAAAAATTATGAAGTGTATTGATTTATTTGCAGGGCCAGGTGGTCTAGGTGAAGGTTTTAGCAAGGCTGGATTCGAAGTTTTTATATCGGTCGAAAAACAGCCCAAGGAATGCCAAACGCTTGTGCAGCGCAAACTGCATCACGCCCTTGTGAATAGAGGTGATCTAGATTTAGCCCGCGCCCTTGCATTGGGTGACATAACCGTTGACGACCTTCGGGTTGATGAGATTGCTTTGGTGGAAGAGTGCGAAGCAAAAGTTCTGCAGTTTGAGCTTGGCTCAGACCCTTTCGCAGATCTTCATGCACGGATTAGCCAAAACCTCAAAAACAAGGGTAAGGAACCGCTTTTGCTTTTGGGGGGACCGCCTTGCCAAGCGTATTCAATTGTTGGACGGTCGCGCAATATTGGCAAAAGTAAAATAGCGGCTAACCCAGAAGCTTTAGACGAGTTTTACGCGGATAGCAGGCATACGCTGTACCGCGAATATTTAAAGGTGCTCGCAGTATTTTCGCCTGACGTGTTTATCATGGAAAACGTGCGCGGAATTTTGTCCGCCAAAACAGGGCCCGACGCTGAAAAGGGGAGCGTCATCAAACAAATTATCACCGACATCCAAAAGCCAAGCGTGGCTATGGCTAAGGACAAGGCCTTTCTGAAAGAAGTAAAAGCATTGGGCGCAAGCGTTGCAGACGATGAGTATGATCTGTTCCCGCTTGTGACTGATGATGCAAACGATCTGTTCGCTGAGCACGAAGCACCTGTTGCACCTAAAGACTTTCTCATCAAAAGCGAGGAGCATGGCGTGCCTCAAACGCGTCATCGCGTCATTATTTGCGGTATTAAAAAGTCACTAGTGAAAAAACGAGGATGGCCTCAAAAACTTGAACGCCAGGGCGCAACAACTTTGGCGGATGTGATATCGAGCCTGCCAAAATTGCGAAGCCGAATAACCAAGCAGACAGTAAATGACGTGGACTGGGAAGATGTGGTTGACAGTGAGATCAAGCGGCTCGTTTCCGTCAGCAAACCTGAACTCGCCAGCAATACGACTTATGAAAAACGGCCCAAAAAAGCCCGCATTAAGCGCAATAAACAGCTTTCAGAATTTCTGGAGGATGCGCTCGGCCCTATCACAGAGCACAAAACCCGCTCACATATGCTGAGTGACTTGGCACGATATTATTTTTGCGCTGACTATGGGGAGCGAGAAAACTGTTCACCTAAGATATCGCAGTGGCCAACAGGTGAAATCGCGCCGCAACATAAGGACATACAACACGACGGCAATCAATTGACCGCCTCAAGCTTCGTTGATCGCTTTAAGGTTCAATTGTGGGATAAACCAAGCTCGACCATCACGTCGCATATATCAAAAGACGGTCACCATTTTATTCATCCAGATAAAACACAATGCCGAAGCCTGTCAGTTAGAGAGGCTGCCCGCATTCAGACTTTTCCAGACAGCTATCAATTTTGTGGCGGCATATCGCAACAGTTCCACCAAATTGGAAATGCTGTGCCTCCTTATCTTGCATTTCAAATAGCAAATGTTCTGCGCGAGTATTTATCAGGTTCTTAGATAGATCATCTGCTAACTAATGGGTTTCAGCATGAGCTCCGAGGGAATGCTCTAACCATAATGGCGCTTTCTGTGGCAGTTAGGACAAAGAGCCAAAACATTATTTAGGCTATCTTCACCACCTTTTGATAACGGAAGTATGTGGTGCACCTCAAGATACGGGCTACCATCAGACATCCTCTTAAAAGGTGCTGTTTTCTTACAATCCTCGCAGAGCCCAGATGCCCGATGGAGAGCCTCAGCTACAATATCGGGGTTCCTTTTGTAGGTAAAAGTTCTAACTGAGATTCGCTCAGAAAACTTATTGGCCTTAAGAATTCTGGATCTCCGCTTCTCAGAGCTATCGGCCATCGAGGAGGCTAATTCTTCAATCTCTATTTCGGTTAATTGTTTAAGCGTGGCGACTTGCCTATCAGTTTGTTTCAGCAGTAAGGCAATAACTTCGGAGAAATCTTGACTGTCTTCATTCATCAAGCTAATCGCTTCGTTATGTGAAATATAGGCAAATACCCCTCTAAACTCACCAATTAAACCCAAGAAATGCAACACGCCCATGGATTGAAAGCCTTTAGTAAAATTCCTATCGAGACCTAATATTTCATCATCGATCTGTCGATGGGTCAGCCCGTCAAACAGCCAAGCTTTAACTACATTCGCTCTTAGGGCTTCATCAGTAGAGTCGAATTCCCGCCGCCTTGCTTTCTTTTTCAGTGTTGGAAGTGTCATCAAGTTCACGATTTTTCTAATTGCTTCTGTTGATCGCCATTTCTGATTAAGCGGTACCAGTCTGTCATCATGGCTCCGAGGCCGCATTTAAGTCAAATATTCTTCGTCTATTTGCCCCCAGTTTCGGACAACCTTTTCTGCCGCCTCACGAAACTCCGCATCCGTATATTGGCTGTTAGATGATTTCAAAAAACCAAGCTGGCGTATAACGGCATTTATTTGGGACATGGCGCGGACGAATTCAGAGCGACTTTCATCGCTTCGCTGTAACTCATTCAACTTGTCATAAGCGGTGTAAGGCTTTGAGTAATTCGCTAGATATCGAATCGCTAATGAGGCTCGCTTGGCCAAGTTTTCTTCGTGATCAAGCGCCTCGTTAATTGCTAAATGGCACTTATTAATAAGACTGGTGGTATCAGATAGGATATTGGCGAGAAGGGCGCGGTTGGCTTGGCTCATGTGTTTTCTGAATGCCTCAATGGACAACCATCGTGATAGCGTTTCATCGCGAATTTTTAGCTGTTTCGCGACGTCTTTATGGCGATAGCCTTGCCCCAGTAATTCTGCCGCTAAAAGCTGTTTAGGGTTGAGCTTTTTTGACTTTTGTTGCGCCATCAAACTCTCCTATTTATCCCTTTCAGAGAAGCAAAAGTTAGCCCAGTCCTGCATGAGAAGACGCCGCTCTTCGAGAAGATTTGAGCGCATATATGCGGCTTCGACGCTGTCTTTGATTTTGTGCGCGAGACTGAACTCAATAGCGAGGCGGTCATATGTTTTCTGCTCTGCCGCCCATACGCGGAAACTCGATCGGAAGCCGTGAACCGTATATGGATATCTGCCCATGGTTTGTTGCAAGAACTTGCGCATTGAGTTGTTTGAAAAATAGCCTGAGCGCCCAACGCCCCTGAAAATAAATTTCTCATTATGCTTGCGCATCATCGCGCCGAATATGGAAGAGGCTTGCGCAGACAGTGGCACGATGTGTTCCATATTCGTCTTCATGCGCTGGGCAGGGATGGACCATAAGGCTTGCGAAAAGTCAGTTTCGCTTCGAACCGCCATGGTCACTTCTTTGGTGCGCGCGGCGGTTAAAATGGTGAACTCAAGTGCGCGCGCTGAAATACAATCATGCCTGCTTAATTCTTGGAAGAATTGTGGCAGCTGCTTGTACGGCATAGCGGCGTGGTGGTTGACTTGCTTGCGACCTAAGGATGGCAAAACATATCTTAAGCTCCGCTCCCAATCGGCTGGATTTTCGCCGACGAACTGATTGTGCGCGCGCGCATAATCAAAAACCCGTGCAATGCGTTGTTGGATGCGGCGGGCAGTTTCACTTTTAGTGCTCCATATGGGCTTTAACACTTCCAGTACGTGGTGCATTTCGAGTTGCTCGAGCGGCCATTTATCAAGCACAGGGTAGACGTATTTACTAAGCGTATTGCGCCAGGCTTGTGCAGACTTTTCGTTTCGCCATTGCGGTTCTTGGGTTTTGATAAATTCCTCTGCCACATCGGAAAAGCGTGTATTGGCTTTCAGGCGTTTTAATCTTTGGGCCTTTGCCTTTTCAAAATGGGGGTCTTTGCCTTGGGCTCTGAGCCGTCTGTTATCATCGCGCAGACGGCGTGCTTCAAGGAGGTCAATTATGGGGTAAGCGCCCAGACCTATTTCGTGTGATTTACCTGATGAAGTGTATCTGTATGACCACTGGCCGCGATCGGCTTTGGTCTTTTTAAAATAAAGTCCGTCTCCCTCGCAGACTTTCGATCCAATTCTCAGCTTCTGTATCTTCGTTTTACTCAGCATATCGTAACCCATGAAACCTGAGTGAACCCACAAGTGAGCCCACAATTAACTTGTGGTTTCAAGAATTGAGAAGATGCCTGATTCTATTGCTTTGAGTCAAATTGCACAAATGTAAACAATGACTTAGGAGGGATTCCATCAACCCCTTAAAAGGGGTGATGGCGGACAGAGAGGGATTCGAACCCTCGAGACGCTATAAACGCCTACACGCTTTCCAAGCGTGCGCCTTCAGCCACTCGGCCACCTGTCCTTCACCAACGCATACGATAACCCTTTTGC
>Ga0233438_10005204_pt1 | contig 11033 bp, 5 predicted proteins | sample SI_123_September_FD_182720 | JGI IMG/M metagenome (GOLD analysis project Ga0233438, IMG submission 182720) | Seawater microbial communities from Saanich Inlet, British Columbia, Canada - SI_123_September2016_10_MG | ecosystem: Environmental > Aquatic > Marine > Inlet | place: Canada: British...
ATCTTACATCCCTAAAGAAAATTTACTTTATGCTTATTCTATAGATTCTAATTTTAACTTTTTTGAAGGTGGCCAGGCAATTCTAAAAGGTAGATTAAAGTTAGGTTATAATGGAATTATCGGAAGTGGGATTATGCGATTTGGCTCAGGAGAAGTTGAATCCTTCAATTACACATATGAAACAGATGCAATTTTAGCTGATACTTGTGAGTTTAGGTTGGTTTCACAAAACAGTAATTTAGACGAATTGTCGTTTAAAACTCAAAACTTAAACGCAAGAGTAGATTTTGAAACTAGAATGGGAGAGTTTAAATCCAATTCTGGAGAAAGTTTCGTTACGTTTCCAGAAAACGAATACATATGCTATATGGACCAGTTTAACTGGTATATGGATAGCGATGACTTAGAAATGGAAAATAGTAAACAAGCTCAGTCAGATATTAATATTGATACTGATTTAGATCTTCAAACTTCCAATTTTTTCTCAATAAATAAAGAGCAAGATTCTTTGAATTTCGGTTCTGCAAAGGCAAGATTTGATATTAAGAAAAAAAGAATTATTTGCAATGAAATTAAATTTATAAAAGTTGCCGATTCCAGAATTGTACCTGATAGTGGCAAAATTATTATTAGAAGAAAAGCTAAAATTGATCCTTTAGAAAATGCATTTATTTTGACCAATGATATAACTAAGTACTATGAAATTTACGATGCTGATGTTGAAATTAATTCTAAACACGACTATATCGCCTCAGGAATTTACGATTTTATAGATATTAACGGAACAAAACAAAATATTTTCTTTTCTGAAATGAGACCTGATACCACAGATCAAACCCATGGAACAGGATTTATTAAGAAAAACAAAGATTTTAAATTAAGCCCTAATTTTAATTTCTACGGAGATGTTAATCTAGTCTCTACCAATCCTAGTTTAGAATTTTCTGGATTTACTCAAATTGTCCATTCTTGTAAAAATATTCCACAACAATGGATTGGTTTCTCTTCTAATATTGATCCATTGGATATTCTAATCCCAATAGAGCTTGATTCAAGTAACAAAAATTCCAACTTAAACAATATTTTTTCTGGAATTATATTTAATAATACAGATTCATTATCTCTTTATTCTTCGTTTTTATCTTCTAAAACAAATGACAATCATGTAGGAATGATTAATGCGGATGGGTTTTTAAAGTATAATTCTAAAAGAAAGGAATACCAATTATCCAATTCAGAAAAATTAATTGAGTATACTCTGCCTGGTAATTACACGGCTTTAAATATAGAAAATTGCAGATTGAAATCTGATGGCATTTTTGATTTTGCTGTAGATTTAGATCAGATTTCTTTAAAACCAGCAGGAGAAATAAAATTCAATCCTAAAAAATGGGAAACAGATTTTAAGACCTCTACGATTTTAGATTTTCATTTTAGTGCAGATGCTTTAGATAAACTAGCAAGGGATATAATAGAATTTCCAGAGTTAAGATCTTTAGATTATCAGAACTCTTATTACGAAAAAGCATTAAGTGAATTTACTTCAAAAGATGAGTCTAATGAAATGATTTCTTCGTTAAACATAAATGGTAAAATAAAGAAATTTCCCGAAAAACTAGAAGTTCCTTTGTTTTTAGGAGACATAAGGTATAGATGGAATTCTAATAGAAAAGCTTATGTTTCTTATGGAGATATTGGAATTGCAAATATTTATAAAAGACAAATAATGAAGTATGTTAAAGGGAAAATAGTCATTTCCAGGAAGCTAACAGGAAATGAAATTACAGTTTATTTACAATTAGGTAAAGACAATTTCTATTACTTTAATTACAAAAAGGGATTGATGACAACATTCAGTTCAAATGAAGATTTTAATAAAACTATATCTGAGAGTAAAAAAGATGAGACCAAAAGCAAGAAAAAAGGGAAACAAGACTATCAATACGTTTTAGGTGCATCAAAGTATGTAGCACCTTTTGTTGCTACTTATATGAAATAGAATGCAGAATATATTTGAGCTAAATAATTTGTTTGCTGTCTTATTATCCTACTTTATTGGTTCTATTCCATCTGCAATATGGACAGGTAAATGGTTTTTTGGAATAGATGTTAGAGATTACGGAAGTAATAATGCAGGTGCAACTAATACTTTTAGAGTAATAGGAAAGACAGCTGGATTTGCTGTTTTATTTATTGATATTTTAAAGGGTTGGGTTTCGGTTAAAATTCTTACTTCATTTTTACTTTGTTCGCCTGATAGCATAGAATTTATCAATATGCAGATTGTTGTTGGTATAACTGCAGTTTTGGGCCATGTTTTCCCAATTTATGAAAGGTTTCAAGGAGGTAAAGGAGTAGCTACATTAATGGGGATTATTTTAGCTATAAACTTCTCAGCTGCAATTGGCTGTGTAATTATTTTTTTATTGATATTTATTTTTACCAATTACGTTTCTTTAGGGGCTATTATAGCTGCTATTTTTTTTCCCGTCATTACAATTTTTGTTCTCAGAATAGAATCCATTTCCCTCATATATTTTTCAATTTTCATATCAATATTAGTACTTTTTACTCACAAACCTAATATTTACAGGCTCTTGAGCAAAAATGAAAATAAAATGAATATTAAGATTAAAAAAAATCCTACCAATTGAATTTGTTTAAAACATATTGGTTTTTATTTTTCATTATTTTCAGTTTTAATCTAAATGGACAAGAAAATTTTAAAAATGAAGGGGAGAGAATCAAGTATGCCAATAATTTATTTGAAGAACAGAAATTTATTGAGGCTGAACCTCATATGTCTAATTTTTTAAGTAATAAAAATAACTCAGAATATAATTTCAAATATGGAGTATGTGTTTTATTTAAATATGCAGATAAGTCAAAATCTATTCCTTATTTAAAAAAGGCCATAAAAGATCCAAAAGTTGATCCAAGAGCTTATTTTTATTTGGGAAGGGTATACCACTATAATTATCTATTTCAAGATGCTTTAAACCAATACAAAAAATACAAATCTCTAGCCAATTCTAAACAAGCCAAATCTCTAAACTTAGAGATGTATATAAACATGTCTGAAAATGGTCAATCGTTAATGAAAAACCTTTCTGATATTGTAGTAATTGATAAAAAAACTACTTCTGTTGATAAGTTCAACTACAGTTACGACCTGAAGGATATTGGCGGGAGAATCTTAGTAACAGAGGAGTTTCAAACTAAAATAGACAAAAAAAAGAACCATAAATCAATTATATATTTTCCACCTCTAAACCAAGATATTTTATTCTATTCAAGTTATGGAGAAGTTGGCAATAATGGTTTAGATATTTATTTCAAAAAACGTTTATCTGAAGGAGGATGGTCTTCTCCCAAAATTCTTCCAGAAAATATAAACTCACCTTACGATGAGGATTTTCCTTTTTTGAATTCTAATGGAACCACTTTTTACTTTTCATCTATGGGACATAATTCTATGGGAGGCTATGACATATTTAGATGTAATTACGATGCAACTACTAATGATTTTGGTCCAATTTCTAACCTTGATTATAAGATAAACAGTACGGATGATGACATTCTTTATTTAGTAGATAAAAATAATAAAAATGCTATTTTTTCTTCTAAAAGATCTTCGGAAGGAGGAATGATTGATGTATATAATGTAAAGGTGCAGCTTTTACCTATGCAAAACATTATAATTTCAGGAAGCTTTAAAAATTCTATTCTTTCAGAAGATTTCCAAGCCAATATCAAAGTACAAGACGTAAGAACTAATAAATTAATAGGATCTTACAATATAGATAAAGAGTCAAATTATAATATTCTATTGCCCAACTCAGGGAAATATAAGTTCATTGTTGAAACTCCTAAAAGCGAGAAAATTCATGCAGGTTTAGTTGAAGCTCCACCGCAAACAGAGCTAAAAGCATTAAAACAGGAAATTGAGTTGGTTAAAATTAATGGTGAAGAGAAATTGATTATCAAAGATTATTTCGATCAATCTCCAGAAAACGAGGAAGTTATTATTGCAAATCTTCTAAAAGAAATGTCCAATCCTAAAATAAATATTGATCAATATCCTGATAGTATTTTAGATAAAATGGTTGAAAGTCAAAGTGAGGAATTAGTTATAGATATTGACCCGAGTCAAGAAAGTAATCTCGAAAATGATACTAGTGAAAATGAGATTAGTAATTTCAGCGAACAAAAAGACCAACTTTTAAATGTGAAAAATGAAAGATTAAATGATTTAAAACAACAAAGTATACTGGTATCTAACATTGCCAAACTCAAGTCAGAAGAATCGAGAATAAATGCTCAGAAAGCAGACGATATTTTATTAGAATTGGAATCTGAAGAGAACGACTCCATTAAAAATATTCAATTGAAGTTAGCAGCAAAATTTAATGCTACCAGTAAACGCTTAAGCCAGGAAGTATCCAATGCAGTTGCAATTTCTAAAAGAATGAATGAAGAAGTAATTTTAAAAGAAAAAGAAATTTTGATTATTCAAGAATTAGAAGTTCAAGAGGATTTGGTTGCGGATAATAACCAGGAGTTAGAAATAATTGAAAGTATCAAAGTGCAATTATCTGATCCTTCAAAAGAAAAATCAACTGTTGAAATAATTCAACAACAGTCTAGAGAAAAAGACGAAAAAGCCAAAGATTTACTAGAAAATGCAGAAGAAATTAAATCGGAAGAACAAGCCTTGCAATCTCAATTAAAGGAAGAGAAGTTAATTTTGAGTTCTACCAAAAAGAGAAAAAAAATTGATGAACAAAATTCAAAAATAAATGAATTGGAATCTAAAATTTCAAATTTAGAATCAGATGTTGAAGATAAAATTTCTCAGTATGATGAATTGGTTTTAGAAAAGAAACATCTTGAAGACCAAGCTAAGGATTTACAGGAAATTAAAGTTTCACAAAAATACAAGGATATATCGCTAGAATCAGATTTGGATCTTGAAGATATTGAAATTGAGAACGAAAGTACAATATCAAATTATATAGAAAAAAACGATCCTCAGTTGGAATCTGTAGTATTAGCTATAGTTGACAACGGAATAGATTTATCATATTCTACTGAAGAAAATACAAATGTTAGTCAGGATTCATCAAATTCAGAAGATAGCACATTAGAAAACAATAAAGAGGAAGAATTAAAAGAGGACTTAACTTTAGCATCTAGCGAGAATACAAGTGGTAATATAAGTGATAGTTCTGTAAATATTTCTAAAAAAGAAGATAATTTTTTTAAGAAAGAGTCTGTAATTAAAGAAAAAAAGAATATTGAATTTGTTGAGAATTTACAATTGGATATACCAATTGCCAAGGAATTTGTAGAGATACCAGCTCAAACTGTGAATGGAGTTACTTTTAATTCAGAGTCAGAACCAGAAACTTATCAAGTAGTAGCAGAAGTTGATAAGGAAGTAGTTTTTGTTCAAAACAAATATGAAAATCAAACCAACAATAAAATAATAGAAATCAATAAAAAGAGTATTGACAAAATCAATGTGCTTTCCAATGAAACTGAGGAACTTGAGCTTCAGAAATTAGATATGGATACGGATAAGAAGAAGGCTAAAGTAGATAAAAAAATAAGTAAAATAAATAAGAAGAAAGCCAAAGCCCAGCTTAAAATTGCCGATGATATAGCATTTGTTAATGACAATGAAATCAAACATTTAAATAGAGAGATTTCCTCCAATAAAAAGGAGTTTGAAACAGATGTTAAAGAAAGTTTTAAATTTAAACAAGCTGAAAAATACGAAATTGCTGCCAATGAGCTTAATGCTAAGTCTGTTGTATTAAGAGACCAAGCTAATTTGGAAAAAGACAAAGTTAAGAAGGGTAAATTAATAGAAGAAGCTATTGAGTTTGAAAACACAGCAATTAATTATCTAGTAAAATCCAAGAAGTTGTATTCAGATGCTATAGTAGAAGACTTTTCAGACGATAAATTGTCTGTTGCAAAAACACTAAATCCTAACCAATTAAAACAATCTGTAAGATTGGAAAAACTTTCTGATGTTGCACTGCAAGAATCTAAGATTTATTCTGAAAAAGCAGTTGAATTAACAGCTCAGGGTGATGTGTTAGGTGCCAAAGAATATGAAAATTTAGCTGCCATCCAAAAGAAAAAATCCTCTAATTATTTAGAAAAATCTTTAGACTTTAAAAAAATTGAAATGGCCATAGTGGAGGATATTGAAATTTCTAAATCTTTAGTAGATGCAGAAGTTATAACTATAGCATCAAGTAATGAATTCAAATCTTTCTATGAATCCGAAATAGATGTTAGAGAGTTAGAAATAGAGAATCAGAAATTAAAAGCAAAAAAAGAAGGTTATTTAAAAATATACGACCAAATGGTTGCTAAAGCAGATGCTTTGGAGCAACAGTCTAAAACAGAAACAGATATTTCAGCAAAGAAAGAGTTGATCAATGCTTCTAAAAATTTAAAAATTGAAGCTAAAAAGAACAAAGAATTTTCAGAGGCAATAATTTATAGTATGGATTCTGTAAAAAGAGAAATAAAGAACAAGCAAATGAGTCAAGCTCTTGTTTTAGAAATTTTGGATTCTACTCAAAAAACACAAATTAAAGCATTGGCAATTTCTGGGAAAGCAGATAGTGTTCTTGCTTTATTATCAGAGGAATTTGTAGATACTAATGATTTATTAGAATTAGATTCGTTAGATATAATTGAGCAAGAAGTTGTGGAGGATGTGAAATTACCAGAAGTTAAACCAGAAATAGTTCCTGTTAATCCAGAAGATATATTGTCCAAATATTTTGTGCCACCAACTGTAATTACTCAAGAAATATTTCTTTTAACAGACAAAAAAGTTTATTCACAAGAAAATCCTATTCCATTAAATCCTAAGATTCCAAAAGGTTTAATATTTAAAGTTCAGGTAGGTGCTTTTAGAAATCCAATCCCACAAGATTTATTTCAAGGATTTGCTCCCATAAGTGCGGAAAAAGTAAGAGACGATATTACAAGGTATAGAGTAGGTTATTTCAAGACTTATCAAGATGCAAATCAAGCTAAAAATCAAATTAGAGGTCTAAGCTCTAGTTATAGAGATGCATTTGTAGTAGCTATCAACAATGGCGAAAGAATTAAATTAAGTGAAGCTAGAGCTATTTTGTCTAATCAGACAGTTGCCTTGCCACCTACATCGCCATCTTCTACAAACAGTTTGTCTAATTTAAGAACCGAAATTGCACAAGACCTAACCCTAGCATCGGTAAAAACTATAGACCAAACAACAGGCATCTTTTACTCTGTTCAAATTGGTGCTTTCTCTAAACCATTATTAAAAGAAAATGCACTCAATATTTCTCCATTATTAGTAAGTAGAGTTAATAATTTATATAAATATTCAACTGGAGAATTTAATACTTTAGAATTGGCCGATATAAGAAAAGCAGAATTGATAGACGATGGTATTTTAACAGATGCTTTTATTATTGCTTACAATAACGGAAGGAGCATTAGTCTTCAACAAGCAAATTCTGCAAATCCAGATAGGGTAGTAGAGTACGAAAATCCAACAATTTACTATATAGATTTTGGCACCTATGGTAGCGATATCCCTGTTGATTTGAATGGAACAAATTTAAAATTGAGAGATTTTAATGTTAAATCTAGGTCTAGATTTGGGGGGAGTCAATTTTTTAGTAAAAAATACAATTCATTGACTGATGCACAAATTGCTCTTAATTCAATTAACTCTGACGTAGTTTCAAATTCTAAAATAATTAAGACTACGCGTAACTATTTTAGCTTTAATTATGAATATAAGATTGAAATAGGAGTATTTAATGACCTAACAGACGAGCTACAGTCTAAGTTTGATAAATTAAAAACTTTAGACATAAAAGGAACTGAAATTAATGGAGTAACAACTTATTATTCTAAAAGTAGAGATGATTATGATTCTGCAACAACTGATTTAAATGCATGTAAGTTTCAAAATCTAGAAAACTCTAAAATTGTAGTATTTAAAGATGGTATTTTAACCAAAATTGAAGAAACTTTAAACAGTTTCAAATGATTTATATAATTCACTAATTTAGAGTTATGAGTGGTGGTAATCAGTATCAAGAAAATTTAGAAACCTTAGAGTTATTAAACTCTCAAAAATCTATTTTGCTTTATAATGATGAGGTTAATACTTTCGATCATGTCATTGATTCCTTATGCAAATACTGCGACCATGACACAGTACAAGCAGAACAATGCGCTTGGATTGTACATAACAATGGAAAGTGTTTGGTTAAAAGAGGTTCTTACAAGGAACTTAAGCCAATTTGCAATGCTTTAAATGAGAATGGGTTAAGTGCCCAAATTCTCTAATAAATTCATACTTCCCTATCCATCAGATCTGTTACTACATGGTAGCGAGGATCGTCTATTGATGTCTTTATTATCTTATTTAACTTAGGATCTGCTTTTATAAGTAGAGTAATACACTCTGGACTGAGATGGGTTAGTTTTAGGGTTTTCTTTGCTTTTAAGTATTTTTTAGCTAGGTTAATTATAGCTTCTATTCCAGAATGGTCACTCACTTTAGATTCTATAAAATCAATCTCTACATTTTCTGGATCTGTTTTTAAATTAAATTTTGAGTTAAAATTTTGTACAGATCCAAAGAATAATGGTCCCCAAATTTCATAAACTTTTGTTCCGTTAGATTTAATTCTTTTTCTAGCACGAATCATTATGGCATTTTTCCATGCAAATACTAATGCAGATATTATAACTCCCACGATAACCGCAATAGCAAGATCTTGCCAAACTGTAATGGCTGAAACAGTAATTAGAACTATGGCATCAGAAATAGGTATTTTTCTAATAATTCTAAAACTACTCCATGCAAATGTTCCTATTACTACCATGAACATAACTCCCACAAGTGCTGCTATTGGAATCTTCTCAATTAGTGGAGCACCAAAAAGTACAAAGCATAGTAAAGCTATTGCTGCTACTAGTCCAGACAATCTTCCTCTTCCTCCAGAATTGACATTGATAATAGATTGACCAATCATAGCACATCCGCCCATTCCTCCGAATAAACCGTTTAGGATATTTGCGCTTCCTTGAGCTAGGCATTCTCTATTCCCACTTCCTCTAGACTCTGTTAACTCGTCAATTAAATTTAGAGTCATTAAAGATTCTATAAGCCCAACTGCAGCCAATAGAAATGCAGTAGAGAGTATCAAGCTCCAATGGTTTGACATAGTTTGAAACAAATCAAATATTTGAAATTGAAAGCTGGGTAAGGAACCTTCTAGCCCTTTTCCTCCACCATCAACAATAAAACTCCCTACGGTACTTACTTTGAGCTCTGCTAGTATTGTTATACTAGCTACCATTATAATAGCAACAAGAGCAGCTGGAATCTTTTTGGTGAGTTTTGGTAGTAGATACATAATGAGCATGGTTAGTCCTACTAGACTTGTCATAATTAAAAGATCTGAACCATTCATCCAGTTAGAAATTCCGTCATTGGTTTGTTTAAATAGATTTAACTGAGACAAGAATATAACTATAGCTAGTCCGTTTACAAAGCCCATCATAACAGAGTGGGGAATAAGTCTTACAAATTTCCCAAGTTTAAATATTCCGGCGGCTATTTGAATAGCTCCTACCAATAAAAGTGTTATAAACAACCATTGTAGACCTAGATTATCTATTGAATTTTCTAGTGTTAAACCAACTTGATTTCCTTTTTGAATCATATGAACCATTACCACCGCCATTGCACCAGTAGCACCAGAAATCATTCCTGGTCTTCCGCCAAATAAAGCTGTAATTAGTCCCATTATAAAAGCTCCATAAAGCCCAACAAGAGGATCTATTCCAGCTACAAATGCAAAGGCAACTGCTTCGGGAACCAATGCCAGTGCTACAGTTAATCCAGAGAGAATATCTTTTTTTGGATCTAGGGAAAAGTTGATAAAAAGTTTTTTCATTGTAGCTACTTAAAATTTTTCAAGCGGCAAATATATAATTTTAGATATCCCTTCAAATGAAATATGGATATTAAATAATATATAATGTTGTTGTATTTTAAATACGCATGTATTTTCAGTTATATTTTATCTAAAAAGGAGGTTTATTGTATTGAAAAATTTGAACTTAATACTATTAAAAAATATTATATTTACTGTAGATGAAGAAAGATTTCATATTGTATAAAGAGAATAGCAATAAGCCTATTATAGTAAATGAAAAATCAAATACTGAATTACTTCAAAGGTGTCAAGACAACTGGTATCACAAACTAGATATTAAATATTTATATAGTAAGAAATGGTATGAAAAACTGATTTTAAATCTTTACTTAAAAAGAAAAGATGAGGTAGATTATCTGTTTATTCATATTCCAAAAACAGGTGGAATAAGTTTTAAGTTCAATGTGATTTACAACCAACACATGAACAAGAAAATTGCTATATATCATAAGTTAAAATTCCCTCCAAATAATGTTTCTGAGCTTGATATTTTTAAAGAAGACAAAAAAATGTTTACTCTTTTAAGAAATCCAACAAATACTACAATTTCTGCATATTATCATTTTAATCATTTTTTAAAAATGAGTCTTGTAGATTTTTGTAATAAGTATACCAATATGCAAACCAAATTTCTTCTTGGTTACGATATTTGTTCTTCCTATGAAGTAAATAATGTGGATTTGAATAGAATTAAGAAATTGATAGACGAAAAAAAACTTGTTGTAGGCATTCACAAAACCAAAAAAATGAATGACATCTATAATTTACTAGAATTGGATTTGGATAAGGTAGATAAGTATGTTTTGAATAAAAAAATAGAGGTTAAGTACAAGTACAGGGATATTCCAATGGCATTAAAAAAGCATATTAAAAAAATAAATATTTACGACAATATGTTGTATGATTATGTTTTGAACTTTTGATTAAATAACTCTACATTTGTAAAAGATTGGCCTCGTAGTTCAACTGAATAGAATACCTGATTACGGCTCAGGC
>Ga0233438_10005206_pt1 | contig 11031 bp, 13 predicted proteins | sample SI_123_September_FD_182720 | JGI IMG/M metagenome (GOLD analysis project Ga0233438, IMG submission 182720) | Seawater microbial communities from Saanich Inlet, British Columbia, Canada - SI_123_September2016_10_MG | ecosystem: Environmental > Aquatic > Marine > Inlet | place: Canada: British...
GGATATTTGTTTTCCCGACGAAAAGTTGCCGTTTACGTGCACAGGATTTAATGTCCGCCACCGAAAGAGAGAATGACGATGGCCTCTATCGACCGCTCGCTGGTCGCCGCTCTTCCGATGTTCGCCGGCCTGACGCCCGTGGAGCAGGAGGAACTGCTGAGGGAAGCTCGCTCGGTGCGATATCCGAAGGACACCGCGGTGTTCGATCAGGGCGCCGACGCCGACCGGTTCTTCGTTCTGCTGCACGGCCATCTGCGGGTCGAGAAGACGTCGCCTCAAGGACAGCAAACCGTCGTCCGGTACGTGTCGGCCGGGGAATTGTTCGGCGTCGCGCAGGCGATGAACCTCAAGCATTATCCGGCGACCGCGGTCGCTGCGGTCGACAGCATTGCCCTCGTCTGGCCATCGTCCTCCTGGTCTCGTCTTCTCGCCCGATTTCCGAGCCTAGCCAGCAGCGCGCTGCAAATCGTGGGCAGCCGGTTGCAGGACACACAGGCCAGGATCATGGAGATCTCGAACGAGCAAGTTGAGCAGCGCGTCGCGCACGTGCTTCTGCGACTGGCGAAGCAGGCCGGCAAGAAGGTCGGCGAGGGCATTGAGATTGACTTTCCGATCAGCCGCCAGGATATAGCCGAGATGACCGGTACGACCCTGCATACGGTCAGCCGCATCCTCAGTTCCTGGGAGCAGCGCGGTTTGGTCGAGGGGGGACGTCAGCGGATCGTGCTGCGCGATCCCAATGCGCTCTTCGGCCTGACCGAAGGACACGAAGCCCCGTCCGCCAAACCGGGTCCGAGATAGCGCTACGCCGCCTCAAGCAAACCTGACTTGTGCTACCGTGACGATTGTCTCGGCATTTGCCATTGCCAAACGCTCACCGAGATGCCTTCGGCCATTGTACGACGAGCACGAACCACGCGCGCGCATCTTATGAAGGTTGCCAACCAACTCACAGGGGCGGGCTTTCTCAAGGCACCCCGCGACCGCGCCGGTAAAGCGCCCGACAAGCCAGGCGACGTCGTTCGCGCGACTGCGCCTTAGCTGGCGGATTTAATCCCGAAGGACTTTGGGATCAAACCAGCGATAGAGACGGCGGGTCTGGATTGTCGTTCGGCTTGCGCGCGCTGACGCTGTGAAATTTCCGGATCTGCAGCGTTTGGGACGGCGCCCGAACGAGAATTTTCCGCGTCTCATGAATGAGACGCCGCTGTATCAGGCAATCAGTTTGAGTTTGCGCTGGCTCAACATCATCACGTGGTAGCCCTCCTAAATGACAGCCGAAACGGTCCGCTCGGGTCGCGGATGATCAATGGAGAACGATAATGCGCAAGACAATGACGCTGGCAACGATCGCGGTTTTTGTGGGTCTCGCCGGCCCAGCGATGGCCGCCGAAATCCAGGTCAAGATGCTTAACAGGGGAACCGACGGAGTGATGGTGTTCGAACCGGCGCTGGTGAAGATCGAGCCCGGGGATACAATCAAATTCGTGGCGACTGACAAGGGTCACAATGCCGAATCGATCAAGGATATGTTTCCGGCCGATTCCACGCCGTTTGTTGGTAAGCTCGGCGAGGACGTCAAGGTCACCTTTGACAAGCCCGGGGTGTACGGCGTGAAATGCCTGCCACACTACGGAATGGGTATGGTCGCGCTGATCGTGGTAGGGACGCCGGGCAATCTCGCGGAAGCCAAAGCAGTCCCTCAAACGGGCAAGGCAAAACAGGTTTTTTCGGGTTTGTTCGACAAGCTTTCAACTCAGGCCGCTGCGGCGAAGTAGATGGTGAACAGAGCGGATTGTCGGCCCCGGTGGCTTTGCTTGCCGGGGCGGCGCTCGCTCTCACGGGAGTGCGCGTCTCGGACGTTGGCGGTTGGTCGTTGATCGCCGCGCTCTGTGCCGTTGTGCTTCTGTTGAATCCGCGTTCGGCTGGGGCGGCATTTCTCGGTTTCTTAATTTGTCTTGACCGGTTGATCACCGACGAAAATACGAACGAATGCTCCACGGCCTCGTCGATAGCGAGGACTTCAGCAGTTGCGGCAATTCATCGCTGGTGTGCGGCGGTCCTTGGCGAACCGCGGCATCAAGCTCGCAGTGCTTTGAAATTCAATCTCGCGGCTCGAACTTGCCTCGGAACTTCCCTGCCGTTTGCGTGGGCAGTTCCGGAATGTGTCCTGCCGCGTTTCCGGAACAATGGCCACAACACGTGGCCTCAGCCGCGGCGGGAACATAGGGTGTCGCAACGGTTACATCGGTCAGATCACCCGTCTCTGTTGAATCCTTCTGAGTTTTGACCGGCAAGAATCCGAAACTCAGACGTAACCGCTCGAACAATCGCATTGCAATTTTTCCGTGCTTGACCTTGCCATGCATAAGCCTCGTCATGGTAGTCGTCTTTGCGCCCGGACAAAGAAGTCACAGCTTGCGCGCTTGGAACGGGACTTTGAATAGTTAGAGTAAGAGTCGCACGGTCCAAAGCGGGGACAACGTCAAGTCCATAACCGCCTTGGACTGTTTCATTCCGCCGATGAAGCGCTGATCACAGATTGTCGATCGCGTGGTTACGTTCGGGACGAATAGCGTGGAGAAGCACTGCGGCAGTGCGGATCACGCAGGACTCTCTGGATGCGCCGTAGGTTATTGACCGCTTGCTTTGACGGGTTTTGCGTAATCAGCGGGTGCTGCCGCCCCGGCGAATGGATCTTTAGACGCCTTTGCTTCTTTTGGAGCTACCGATCTAGATCGACTGGATCGAGCCGGTTTACGGTGTCCGCGCTGATGGTGATAGTAAGCTGGACCGCCCCTGCTGCCCTGCATCAAAATGGCGGTGCCAATGGCCGCGCCAATCATACCTGCGGCGAAGGCTCCATCGCGCGACCCGGCCCACGCCCGGTTTATCGGAAGAATCGCACATAGCGCAACGATCGCGAAAATCGAAACAACATTCCTTATTGTCAAAGAGACCTCCTATTTTTCACAAAGAATTTTAACGGTGGTTAGCCTTGCTCTCTCTGCCAAATCCGCGAATTCATAGATTTTAGTGGTTTGGGGTGGGCTGTCGGCCTGAATGCCGTTTGCATCAAGAAAGCTCCTTACGATGTTCGCCTTTATTGCGAAGTTGATATTCTGAGGAGCGACGCCTGAGCGGTCGGCAATTATCGCAGATGTGGCAGTAGAAACGATCACGCCAACCGCGTTTCCATAGTGGTCAAGCACAGGACCACCGCTATTGCCTGGTTGGATTGGTGCCGAGATTTGAATCTTTGAACTGTCGTCGCCTAATCCGGCGAGGGCGCTCACGTATCCGACTGTGAAGTTGCCTGTGGCTGCCAACCGGTTGGATAAAGGGAAACCATAAACTGCAATATTCTCCCCAACCCGCAAACCGGTCCTTAGGGCGGTGACATTTTTTGGTTCGAGGCTGGTTTTGAGAACCGCCAGATCATTCACCTTGTCTCTAGCGAGGGCAGTTCCGCGAACTCTGGGTTGCCCAGCTTGTTCGATCTCTAAGTCGCCACAGGATTCAACGACATGGTTGTTGGTAAGGATGTGGCCTTGCTGGGAAACAATAAAGCCGGTGCCGCTGCTGACGACCTTGCCAACGCTCCTACCTGCCTTTTGCGACGAGCCAGGGTTTCGACTCGAATGACAGTCCACATCGCGCCAAATGCGGCTGGCGATCCATCGAGATTGAGTTTCGCTATAAGGGTCGATCCGAGGTAGACCGCAATTCCGGGGGTTCGGATTAGTTCTTTGACGAAATTCTCCTTAAGACCACCCGAAATCACACCCTTTTCTTGGCCTCGACTGATACCATCGAAATTGCCCTGCCATCGGGTGCCAGCAAGCGACGCGATACGGATGCGGTACTGCTTGCCTTCCTGAATGGACTGCCAGTTGGGGTTCGTTAGTGCTAAATAAACTTCATCATCGTCCAGACCAATCCAAACCGTGGTTTCATCGCCGTAAGTGGCGGTTGTCAAACAACTGCTGCTCGCACGGTTATAACCAATGGTCCACGCGTCAAGCGCGGCAATTTTCTCATCGAAATTCAGTTTGGATTGAGCGTTCGCTAAGTCGTTCCAACAGCCAAAAAAACACAGCCCTACAATCGCTGCGATGCTCCAGCGTTTCATCAGCCCACTTCCCCGTTGCCCATGAGATCATACAAGCGGGCGTTCGCTCATTCAATCCTTCTGGATTGGTCTATAGTTGAAGGGGTGGGCTGTGATGGCATCGAGCAAATCGCAACGCGAACAAATGCCGCGCCCACCGCTCTCGCATTCCCGCGTGAGGGCGATGCCGAAAACTGGAACGCGAGCTTATTTCATCCTGTGTTGATCGGCGGCGATCAGGTATTCGGTCCCATCAGTGTCGGCGGTTCGAATCAGGACCGCTCAGACGTCACGCTCGGCGCTGATCTGCCAACTCCAGTTCTTGCCTGTTGCAGTCGCAGCCGTCCCCGCTGCGACGGGGGCAGGCGACGTGGCGAGGGTGTGAAAGCGCTCGTTACCGGAAGACGATTTCCGCGTCGTCGTACGGCATAAACGCCTCGTCAATAGTGTTCGGCTGCATGTAGAGACCGCCTAGGGCGCCGTCGAGGAAGCGCCGCACCGTGAGCAATCCGTCCTGTGAACCGCTGGTCGCCAGATGTATGGGCGGTCGCCTGCCGAAGATGATGGCGTTGTGCGGGGTTCGCAGCCACTCGACGCCAAGTTGCTCCGTTGGGAACAGAATTCCGAGACCCTGATGGATCCCGAGTACTGTGGAAATTCGTGTGAGGACGTCGACATCGAGAGTAAAGTCGCCGTGCTCTCGAGCCTGCTTGCACCACTTGTGATATGTGGATCGAGACGGATAGCCGAGGATCAAGAGACGTTGCTCGCCAGTCAACCCCCATAGATCCGCAATGGCGAGGAAAGTACGCAAAGCAGGGGCGCTGAGCCGCCGTCGGTTGGCCGGCGCAAAGCGTGACTTGCCGAGGCGCGGAAGCACTTTTGCTGCTTCAGACAGGCGCGGTCCTTGATCGTTCGACACGGAGCCAGCCTCTTATTTGAGATAGAAATTAGTAAAACAGAAAAACTATTGCTTCGCAGAAGTCTGGGTGCGCCGCTGTTGAAATAGACCTCTGACAGAGGGCGTCAGGCTTGACTGCGAGCTACCGGGCTAATTATCGTATTACCAGCCAAAAATAATAGAAAAGCAAAAACCAGATCGCTATGCTTCCGATCCAGAGGACGACCCATTGCCACCTCGGCATGGGTTGCTGCTCCACTGGAGGTTTGACTTCTCCAGCGCCTCCCTCAATCAGCCTGAGCTTACCCTGCTTTTCGGCGGACATTCGTACCCCTGTTCGAACAGCATAGCACCCCAGAACCTGAGGGCTTGATCGGAGACCAGCATACAGCACCGCGAAGTCGCAGGCATGCGTTCCTGAGAGAAACCGAGAATCCTACGGGAGGCAAAACCGCGCTAGGGTGTTGCGTGCTAAAGAAATGGCCGAAACGGTCTGGTCTGATTATTCAGCACTAGAGAATTACTTATCCCGAGCCGCGGTCGAACTCCGCGCCCTTTGCCGCGGCGATGGCTTTCTCAATTAGCGACCAGACGCTCTGGTTACGGTCATGATCGCGCACGTAAACGGTGCAGGTGAACGACTTCGTACCGGCTAGGGGATTCTCTCCTTCCGTAAGATCGACCCGGTAATCGCTCCGCCGCGCAAGATTAGAGATGTTGGCGACATGCATGAGCCCGATCGTGCGTCGGGCCTCGGCGTAACCGCCGGGGATGATTTCGATCGTCACTTTGATCATTTGAGCGCCCCATCATCTGCCGCCACATTTCGCACCGGATACCTTTTCAAGAGTTCGTCAATGGCGGCTCGATCCAGATACCCCGTCTGTTCCAAAAGGCGTGCCACGGCTTCGACTGACTGCCGGTTCGCCGCGATGAGTTCGCGTGCTCGCGCATGGCAGCGAGCTAAGCGTTTCGTGATCAGGCCAACAATTGAGGCATCATGCAATAACATCTCTGTGGCACGATCTGAAAACCGCGCCACGCCAATCGCTCCGAAGCCAAAACATAGCTCTAGGTCGATCGCCGCAGTGGTGGCTCGCGAAGAATCGCTATGCTCCCCAACGCCTGCTCCTGCAGTTGCCTGCGAAGAGCCGAGGATGATTTCTTCGGAGGCCCGCCCGCTAAGAAGTGCGGTGATGAAGTTTTCAATGCCGCTCTGAGTTTGCGAATTGGCTCGCGAAAGTTCAGCGCGGGTGGCGCCGCCATCATCGAGAATCGTCAGCGCCTGAGGCTCGAACACAGCCAAAGCGACGCCTACGACGAGGTGTCCGGCTTCGTGGACTGAACAGATCCGCCTGAGGCTTTCCGGCAATCCTTCCCGCCCGGACCGGATCTCGTAAAGTAGATCGTCGAATACGAGGTCTTGCTTGGCGCGGCGGGCACGTGACTTCGCCCGTCGGACCCACGCCTCGACATCTGCACCGGTCTTACCTAACGCTGCGAGGGCGGCCGGCATCAAATCGACTCTGGGCAGGACATCTCCACCGAGGTGAAAGCGGAAGATGGCCGTCAGGTTCTCGGCATCAGGTAGCCCGATCTCGATCGTGCGATCGAGACGTCCTGCGCGCCGTATCGCAGGATCGATATGGTCGGGGTGATTGGTTGCTCCGATCACGACCACGCCGGGACGATCTTCGACCCCAGCTAATTGCTCCAAAAGAAGATTGACGATCTGTGTCCAATACTCCCTGTAGTCGGAGGTCAGAGTTGCTCGATCAGATATCCCATCCAGTTCGTCGATGAATAATATGCAGGGCGCGAGCTGTCGCGCCCGCGAGAACGACTCTTTGATTGCGACCAATGTACCCGAAAGATAGGCAGATGCATTCCAATCGGCGACAGACGTCGCTATCAAGGGCACATTTGCAGACTTCGCTACCGCTCGGGCAAATTGTGTCTTGCCTACGCCAGGGGCGCCAGCCAAGAGCAAGCCTTTTTCCATAGATTCCCAATCAAGGCGGCCCGCTCGGTATTCACGCAGATCGGAAACAAGATTGAGACCCCATTCGCGCGCCTCGCCGTAGCCGGCAAGCTCTTCTAAGCTTGGACCACGATGGTCAAAGAAAGACTTCGTCGAAACGATCCTTTCGAGTCGTTTGATACAATCATCTGCCGTTCGATCTGATCGAACCGACAGGGCAAGGTCTGAAATATCGACGGCCCGAACGAGTTGTTCGTCCACCGTTACGCTGGGAGGCCTCCCTGTGACGGCTTCGATCACCAGCGCGATGGCGGAGGCATCGAGCTGACTCAGGGAAAGATGGTGTTCCGCCGCCCGAAGGAGATCGCGCGCCAAATGACGATTCGGATCAGGTGCGATGCCGAAGATGGGTGCGCGGGCGTGCAGCGCGCTTGCAACAGTGTGATTTCCTCGTTCCGCTTTGTCCTCCTTGGAGGTGCCGTCTCTGGCCAGCAGCAACACGGGATGGGTGTGGACGCTTTTGAAGGTTCGTTCATTGAGCACTGTCGCTTCAGCGCCAAAAGCGCAGGCTTTTAGAACCTGCTCAACTAAGGAAACTACCTCGGCTCTATGGGTGGCAAGCGACACGACAGGACAGCCTCGGCGCAGATCGCGGGTGAGTCCGCTTACTGACTCGATCGCGCGGGCGACCAACACTGCAGCAGCTGCGAGGTCAGCTCGGATCGACGTCCGACCTTCAGACTCTGGGGGCCTCGACAAATCGTCAATTAGTCGCTCGATCGGATCGTCAAGATTACCGCTACGTAGGAGTGGACTGCTGTTTGTGCCAGCCTCGGAGGCCAACATATCCAGGTAGGCCCGTGCGAGAAGATCGCGAGGAGCCGATACTTGCGAATTCATCGAGCTTACTCCACCGACGTCCGTCGCGAACAGATCGAAGTGGATAGCGAATGGCTCCGCTTTCCTCGGCGATAGCAGGCATTCGGACCAGAAAATTTTGGATATTGAGCGATGGGCTGGATCATGCAGGCAATAGCGAACGCCGCGCTCCATGCGGGGAATCAGATCGCCTGCGACGATCATGAAGTCGAAGTTCGGACGCGTGTCCCCGGACGGCAGATCCCAGCCCCGGGTCAATTCCAGATGCAGATCCGATAGGATCCAGAGGTGCACTTTGATCTGCACGTCGGTAGCACCGCAGTTCGGGCAGTCCTTGCGACCATCGTAGACGAAAGTGCTTTCTTCGCCGCAGGCGCGGCAGCGAAAACGTGCCATGGGAGGTACCCCTCATTAAGGTCGAGGGTGGAAGGGTGAAGCCGACTTTCGCCTCTCAGGCTGAAATGCTTCCTCCACCTGGCCGCAAACTTGCAATCGACGGCGTCATCACCAACCTCACATCCACATCAAGATTTCGCGAAGCCGGTCCAACCTGCTCAAGGTCCACGCACAATTGTGCGTGGACCTAAATAAGAGTCGTGAATGTTGAGTTCCACAAGGTCTTCGCAGGCTAGAGCGCACACAGCCGCTATAATATCGCCCGATGGACGAGCACGATCTTCGAGCTCGAGGAACGATTGCGGTCCACCATCGGCGAGCGCGGCCGCTATCCTTAGCCTGTCCTTGAGTGGGACATGATAGCGCTCATACGACCAGACTGCGCGCGCGTTGGAGAACAAGGGTTCGCGTCTGATATCGTGAGCGTCCCGTTCGAGCAAGCGTAGTCCGCTGCTTTCGAGCGCTTCTGCCAGGCGAGCGAGTTCCTCGTCGCTACGCTTCGGTCGCGTCTCGCAAACCGCGAGGAAAAAATTCCCGTCCACTCTTTCTATCACCACGCCTATAAGCGCGACCGGCGGGCCTTGTAAGTCCGTAGCCTTCCGATAGCTGATCGCCCGAACCGAAGACTCAAGGCTCGCTTGCTGGAGCGCGTCGCGGAGAAGGACGTTGCGTAGGGGAATCGCAACCTTGCATTTGGAGCTCGCGAAGAAGGACGGGACGACAGTCTGACGGCGAAGTTGAGAGATGCGCATTGATCAATGTCCTGAAGAAGTTGCGGATCACGGAAGATGTCGTCAGGGCGGGGGTGTTTGCTGGACATCGGCGTAATCCTTTCTTTCATGGAGTTCGAACGCTCAAGGGTCCGTATCGATCTGGGATTGAAAGGTGAGAATGGCGGTTCTGATGCCGTCCATCAGGGTGGCCGGAAAGGCCCGTGGCGTTTCGGACTAACGAGTCCAGCCGTTTCGACAATCCGAACATCGGATTCGAAAGGCGGCGCCTCTGCAGTGATCAGGACGAAGACAAATCCGGGTCAAATCGTCAGCCGCATCAAATGCGTCGTAATTCGCAGTCTCGTTATACTCTATAACGTATAACAAAAGTACGTCAAAGATATGGCGCTAAAAGTTTTGGGACGGATTTAGGTCGGCTCGGCGGAGACGGGCTCCGCCTACTATCAATCCAGCTTCATCATTGACGTGAGTCAAAAAGCTCGACCACCTCGACTCCCAAGGCTGTTGCGATCCGCAGGATCGAATCGAGCGTCGGGTTGGCTTCTCCCCGCTCAATCTCACTGATGAGCGCCTGACGGGTCTCCGTCCTATCCGCCAAGTCTGCCTGTGACATGCTCAAGGAAAGCCGAAGTTCTCTTACCTTTCGGCCGAAAGTATCCTTGACGATATCATCGACTGCTTTTCGCATCGGAAAGGACTTAGGTTTGGGCATGGCTCCTGTCGAATCCTTGACGCGTCTTCGGAGAAGTCGACGTAGGAGCATGCCACATCAACCTTGGCATGCTTCAAAAGCTCCCGCTACCCCCGATGGAGGCAAGGATTCGCGCGGGGGTGATCAACGCAGCTACGCGCAGATCGGTGGCCTATGTAATGTGGTGCGCGCTGCTTGTGGCTCGTGACCTTTGGAGGTGCATAAGTCTCGCGGCTGATGCAAATCGGAAGTAGTCGGCGCGCTCGCCCACAACGCCGGCGTTTCATCTGCTCCGCTCACTTGCGGGACGCATCGAAAAGTTCGGCTAAGTCCACGCCCAGAGCCCGTGCCAGACGTGCGAGCGAATCGAGCGTGGGATTTGCGTCGCTGACTTCGACCTTGCTTACGAGAGCCTGCCTTGTCTTGGCCTCGGCAGCGAGTTCCTCCTGGGAATAGCCGCGCTCAAGCCGAAGCCGTCTGACGTTACGTGCCAGAACGCTACGTGGCGAATTTCTTGGTTCCTTGGCCATCCGCCGCGATCAAGCATCGCGGGCAAGAGACTTTCTATACGTTATGGCGTATAATACGCTTTGACGTATAGCTATATATTGATGAATGCGCTCGGTCCGACCAAAGTGATGTTGCTATCTAGGCTTCCACTTAACGTCAGACACGCGGCGAACGGTCACGTCGGATAGATGCCTCCTGCGTTATCGAAAGCCTCTAGAAGGGCTTTCGACCACAGCTCCATTCCTTTGGTCTTTTCGGGGATGCGCTGCGCCTGGAAGTACCAGCGCTTTCCCGTATCGCCGACGCGGTCCATTTCTGACCTGTGGTCGCCCGCAATTTCATGGGCGATTATGAGCGAGGCCACGCCTCGAGGGAGATCCGTTTCATCAAGGATATAATTTCCCATCGTGGAGCGGATAATGTGCATGCTGAATGGCGGGATGCCCTTGAGAGTATCCCGATGATTGCCGCCATGTTTAGCACGCTGACCGCGCATGTTTCGAATGTGGTTCGCTAGGCCGGAGCCTGAAGCGGGGATGATGCCGGCATCGGATTGAAGCACCCTCGAAGTGAAGATCCAGGGACTTTTGAGGTTCTTGACGATGCGAGCGGTCGCCGTATCGACATCCCGTCGGCAGCAGCGGATGATATGAAGTCCGAGCGGTGGGATCGGAAGAGTAAAGGCGTTCTGTGTTTTCATGACTTCCGGCTGCCAGGTCGCCAGTCCCCAGCCTTTCGGAAGGCGAGGGTCCTCGAAGACGATATCGTCGTAAGCAATCCACGTACCGGATCCCCGCCGATGTCCGGTCAGGCAGTCCCACCATAAGC
>Ga0233438_10005210_pt1 | contig 11025 bp, 13 predicted proteins | sample SI_123_September_FD_182720 | JGI IMG/M metagenome (GOLD analysis project Ga0233438, IMG submission 182720) | Seawater microbial communities from Saanich Inlet, British Columbia, Canada - SI_123_September2016_10_MG | ecosystem: Environmental > Aquatic > Marine > Inlet | place: Canada: British...
ATGCTTTAATACCCATCGTGTAACATTTCAACTCACGGCTAAAATTCATGTTAATGGTCCAAGAACACATCCCATTTTTAAATTTTTGAAAAAAGAAAAAAAAGGATTCCTGATGGGTCGTATTGGATGGAATTTTACCAAATTTCTGATAGATCAAAAAGGAAATGTAATTCAGCGTTACGCCCCCAACATAAAACCTACTTCAATTGAAAAAGATATCATTTCTTTATTGATTTAGACTTAGTTCCATTGGTAAAATTTTTTCTTTGAATAGCCTGCAAAAAATACTAGACCTAAGGCAATTAAAATTACTACCATAGGCATCATTATAGCGTGCTTTATTCCATAAACTTGAATTACAGAAGTAAAGAATACATGATGAATCATCAAAGGGATTACAGTACAAAGGGATAAGACTAATATTTTTTGAGACCATTTTTTCCTTCCAATTAAACCTATGGAGCCTACAAATCCGCTCAAAACTGCTACAGCATACAAGAATGATATCCATGTAGGATATTCGCCATATAGAATTTGCTCTTGGGAAGAAAGTTTGGCTAAATCATCAGTAGAAATAAATGTTTGATAGTAAAAATTAACTAGGCTCATTGCGTTCCAGAGTAAAGCTAAAATGCTAATAAAATAATACCAAGGTGACATTTTCAATGATTGTTCCATAAGAATCAAATGTAGTTAAGATATTAAAGAGTTAAGCAATATAAAAAACTTATTTCTTTTTCCATCTTTCCAGATTAGGGATTTTTTTAGCAAAGGAATTTGCAAAAAGCCCCATAATAAAACCCATTTCTTTCATTTTGACTTTAACATTATATTGCATTTGATTGACATCCCAATCGGGATTATTGAATTTCCCGTTTGCATAACACAAAGCACAGTACATTAAATTAATGGAACCATCTAAATTTGTACCTCCACCATTTGGTGATTTCTTTAATGGTATACCACAACTCTGACAATTTTTATATTCTTGATTCATATTTTTTTCTTTATGCAAGAAATGAAAAACAACTAAAAGGGTGATTACTTAATTTATGATATTCGTCATATTTGGGTATGATATATATACAAAAAAGCACCCCCATGGAGGTGCTTTCTCTATTATTTAAAATTAAAATTACATCATGCCGCCCATGCCGCCCATATCTGGCATTCCGCCTCCACCATGCGAATGTGGAGCTTCTGCTTCTGGGATATCAGCAATGATACATTCAGTAGTAAGTAACATACTGGCTACAGATGCAGCATTTTCAAGGGCAACTCGACTTACTTTAGTAGGGTCAATGACACCTGCTTTTATAAGATCCATATACTCATCTGTACGTGCATTATACCCAAAATCTTTCTTACCATCCTTTACTTTTTGGATAACTACAGAACCTTCACCACCAGCGTTAGCTACTATCTGACGAAGGGGTTCTTCTAATGCACGACGGATGATATTAATACCCGTGTTTTCGTCTGGATTTGCACCAGATAAATCTTTAATAGATTCAATTGCACGAACAAATGCAACACCACCTCCAGCAACTATGCCTTCTTCAACTGCTGCTCGTGTCGCTGCTAAAGCATCATCCACACGGTCTTTTTTCTCCTTCATTTCAACCTCAGATGCGGCACCGATGTAAAGTACAGCAACACCTCCAGAAAGTTTAGCAAGACGTTCTTGTAACTTTTCTTTGTCGTAATCAGAAGTAGAATTCTCAATTTCAGCATTGATTTGAGCAATTCTTCCTTTAATATCTGCAGAATTTCCTGATCCATTTACGATGACTGTATTTTCTTTATCGATCGTGATTTTTTCAGCAGTACCCAACATATCAATGGTAGTATCTTCTAGTTTTCTACCTTGTTCCTCACTGATAACGGTTCCCCCTGTCAAGATAGCAATATCTTGGAGCATGGCTTTACGTCGATCACCAAAACCTGGAGCTTTTACTGCTGCTACTTTTAAGGATCCTCTAATTTTGTTAACCACTAGCGTAGCTAATGCTTCTCCTTCTACTTCCTCAGAGATGATAACCAATGGTTTGCCAGATTGTGCAGTTTGCTCCAATACTGGAAGTAATTCTTTCATACTACTGATCTTTTTATCACAAATAAGGATGTATGGAGCTTCTAAATCTGCTTCCATTTTTTCAGTATTAGTCACAAAATATGGAGATAAATAACCACGGTCAAATTGCATTCCTTCTACGGTTTTTACCTCCGTTTCTGTTCCCTTCGCTTCCTCAACAGTGATAACACCATTTTTTCCCACTTTCTTCATTGCATCCGCAATCAGAGTACCAATTACTTCATCATTATTCGCAGAGATTGAAGCAACTTGACTAATTTTATCAAAATCGTCTCCCACTACCTCGCTTTGTTGCTTCAGATTTTCTTTTACGGCAGTTACAGCCTTGTCAATTCCACGTTTTAGATCCATAGGATTTGCTCCAGCAGCAACATTTTTAAGCCCACCTGTAACAATAGCTTGAGCTAAAACAGTCGCTGTTGTTGTTCCATCACCAGCAATATCTGCTGTCTTTGATGCGACTTCTTTTACCATTTGGGCTCCCATATTTTCGATCGGATCTTTCAGTTCTATTTCTTTAGCAACAGAAACACCATCTTTCGTTACATTCGGCGAACCGAATTTTTTATCAATTACTACATTTCTTCCTTTCGGTCCAAGAGTAACTTTTACTGCGTTTGCAAGTTGATCTACCCCTTTTTTGAGTTGATCTCTAGCTTTTGTATCAAATAAAATTTGTTTTGCCATGATTTTTTAAGTTAATAATTAATTTAAAGTTAAACACTAAACGATTGCAAGAATATCTGATTCTCTCATCATTAATAAATCTTTGCCATCTACGGTAAGTTCTGTACCTGAGTACTTTCCATAAAGTACTGTTTCACCCACTTTTACTGTAGTTGGTTCATCTTTTTTCCCAGGACCTACTGCTATGACTGTTCCTTTTTGTGGTTTTTCTTTTGCAGTGTCTGGAATGTAGATACCTCCTGCAGTCTTTGATTCTGCTGCGGCAGGCTCTACCAATACTCTGTCTGATAATGGTTTAATATTCATGTTTGTATTCAATTATATTTTCAAGACAAATTGCACACATTGTGCCAAGATTGAATAAAGACAAAATTGCACTTACTTGTAAAAAAGTAGGTGACGATAAGTCATTCTGTCAGTATGATACTGTAAACAAAGCTTGAAGAGGAAGATTATTGCTGAATGGGATTCCCATTCTCATCCAATATTTCGATTTCCATGTTTTCGGGATCAACCGTATTCTCTGGATTTGGTTGGCTAGATGTTGCGGGAGTTGTTACTGGAGCTGGTGCTGCTGGAGTGGATTCCTCAACACGATCCAAAAATGCATTGCGTTTTTCCAAATCAGGGGTGTAAACAAAACGACTTCCAACAGACAAAACCATGATAGAGATAGCTAATGTCCACGTAGCTTTTTCTATAAACTCATTTGTTTTTTTAACTCCAGCTATCTGATTCGCAGCAGAAAAATTAGCGGCTATCCCTCCACCCTTTGGATTTTGAATAAGTACGGCTAGTATTAAAAGAATAGATGCTATGATTGCGAGTATGATTATAACGGTGAACATGATGTATTATAGATCGTTTTTTGTTAGTTTAACTTCCTTAATTCGGGCGGCAAAATACGCTGATTTTTCAGGATTTTGCAAACTTAATTTTTCAAATCCTTGAATAGCCTTTTCATAGTGCCCTTGTTTGATGTAAATATTAATTAAAGTTTCACTAATAATGTGCATGGCATCCTTTTCACTAGCCTCTGCTTTATCCTGAGCATTATAGAAACTTCGGTTTTGAATTGGACGACTACGTTTGGTTTTGATGAATTCGTCTAATAAAATTTGAACCCTATCGGGTGAATTTATTTTTTTCTTATCTTTTTTAGGTTCTGATTTTTTACCAACTTGATTTAGCCAGTATATAAAATCCTGATTTGATTCGGAAGATTCCTCTTCTATGAATTTAGCCAATTCCTTTTCAGGATTATAAATTGGTTGTTCGAGAGGGATACGAGGTTGTGTTGCTATTGTATGCTCTTTTACTTTTAGTTCTTTGATCGGATCATAGGTGATTATTTTTTCAAAATCAATAGGATGTTTTTCGGATAATATTACCGTTTTGTGCGGTTTTTGAGATTTATTTTCTTTTGAGTTATTTTGAGATTCTTCCGTTGACTTGATTACCTTTTTGGGTTTTTTTACACCATTTTTTTCTTTAAATACCTTTACTAGCTCTTCCTTTGGTACATCTTTTTCTTTTTGAATGTCTGATTGAATGTCTGAAGTTTCAGCTTCAATAGAATCCGTTTTTTGTGAATCCGTATGAAAAAAGGAAAATAATGCCGAACGGCTTCCTGCGTAGGTAGATGCTAGTCGCAACTGATTATTTTGAAGATATGAATTTTCATTGGCATATCCCTTGGCTAGTAAAACATGGTAGCTACTACACCAAGGATATTCAGATACAAGATTTTTTAGTATCTGATTATCGGATTCCTGGATGGAATTGGGTTGTTTTACCCATAATGATATCTCATTTTGTTTTACCAATTAATAGCTGCTTTATTAAAAATAGACTGAATGAGCATGGTCGATATTTCATCGACGAGATCATTTTCTACATCACTAAAATTGAGTGTTGCGTCAAAATCTTGAAAGTTTGAAAATGATTGCTCAAAAGAGATTTTATCGTCCGAAGCACAAACTAATCTAACATTCATTGAAATAGTAAGTCTATTCAACTGTGCATTATCTGTACTTTGAGCAGATACAGGAGCTACAACAAATGAGGTTATTTCACCAGAAAAATCAAAGTCACCATCTTTCTCAGTAATGCTTAAATTGGTTTCTGAGATAAACTTTTGTTTCAGTCCCTCTGTGATAGTCTGACTAAGTAAAGGTGAGTTTATGGGGGCATTATTTTCAAAATAATTTACTGAAAAAGACTTTACTTCTTGTGGTATACTTGTTCCAGAAAAAGAATACAAACCACACGATTGCATAAACAGCAACACCAATAAACCCATGTTCCATACTACACTAGTTCTCGACCCCATACTGTTTGATTTTTCGGTATAATGTTCGTTCTGAAATCCCTAATTCTTTTGCGGCTTTTTTTCTTCTACCATTATTTTTTGACAAGGCTTTTCGAATTAATTCTTCTTCTTTGGCTTCCAGAGACAGCACTTCATTTTCTCCTGTAAGAATTTGATCTTCAATAACAACTTGATGATAATCATCATCGGTATCTGATTCTTGAGTATGGATGTACTTTACTTTATCTTTGGGAGTTTCTTGAGGGATGAAACGAGTGATTGCTGGCTTACTTTTTTCGGTATATTCTTCCCTAGATTCTGGATTATCAAGCATTCCAAAAACAACTTTTCTTAATTCGGAAACATCTTTTTTTAAATCTATTAATACTTTATAAAATATATCTCGTTCTGAAACGTCACTATCCTTGGTTTGATCATTATATAACGCAGGCAAGTTATTTTCTGCTCGAGCAGGTAAATATTTTCTTAGAATTTCTGCTGTAATATGAGTCCCTTCCTCTAATACAGATACTTGTTCAGCAATATTTTTGAGTTGACGGATATTCCCTGGCCAACGATAATTCATTAAAAGTTGTTCCGCATCCATTGTTAGTTCCATCATTTCGTTTCTATATTTTTCGGAAGCATCAAAAGCAAACTTTTGAAATAACAGCGATACATCTCCAGGTCTATCTCGAAGTGGAGGTACAGCAATAGGAAGAGTGGCTAAACGATAATATAAATCTTCTCTAAATTTATTTCGATCGACCTCAGTAATCAAATCCCGATTAGTAGCTGTGATTATTCTCACATCTGTTTTCTGAACCTTACTACTTCCGACTCGAATAAACTCACCATTTTCTAGAATTCGAAGTAATCTACTCTGCGTTTCTAATGGCAATTCTCCTACTTCATCCAGGAATATAGTACCTCCATTGGCACTCTCAAAATAACCTTTCCTATTATCGACTGCCCCCGTAAACGCCCCTTTATCATGACCAAATAGTTCAGAATTGATTGTACCCTCTGGTAATGCTCCACAATTAATTGCTATAAACGGTCCATGTTTTCTCGGACTTAAATGATGAATAATCTTGGAAAAGGATTCTTTACCACTTCCACTTTCGCCTTGTATATATACCGTTAACTCAGTAGAGGCAACACGCATTGCTGTTTGTAATGCGTAATTCAGCTTGGCTGAATTGCCTATAATTCCAAATCGTTGCTTAACTTGTTGTAAATCCATGAATTCTCTGCAAAAATGGCAGATTTTTTTTGATTTTTGTCAGTAAAATTAAATTATTCGTGGATGACAGTTTCCAAATTCTCAAAAGTGAAAATAGTAATATTATCGCAGTGAATAATTTTCTATTTCTATCGTATAGGGCATAATCGCTTGGACACTATGTTTTGTCCCCCATCTTTCTATTTCACTTAATTGATTAATATATGATTCAAATCCAGTATATCTAGACCATTTTTTCAGCTCGGAACTTAAATTTGAATTCCCTTGAATTTTGCTTACTATTTTTAGAATAGCATCTTGATTTTTGGGATATTCTAGTGTCTTATATTCCTCTAAATCAGCTTCTTTAGCTGCAATTCGGATTGCATCTTCCAACCCGCCCAATGCATCAACCAATCCAATATCTTTTGCCATTTTACCAGTCCAAATTCTGCCTTGTGCAATTTCATTTACTTTTTCTTTAGACATTTTTCTACCGTCAGCAACACGCGTTAAAAAGGTATCATATATTTTATCAATAATTGATCCTATGTAAGCCGATTCTTCTTCCGTAAGGGGTCGGTCTATTCTACCTATATCCGAATTTTTACCCGTTTCAACATAATCAAATGTAATCCCCATTTTTTCATTTAATAAATTTTGAGCATTCGGTATTAATCCAAAAACACCTATTGACCCTGTAATAGTGGTAGGTTCTGCTATAATTTTTCGAGCTGGAGTCGCAATATAATAGCCACCGCTTGCGGCTACATCACTCATACTGACAATCAAAGGCTTCTCATCGGCAAGTAACTTGGCTTCTCTCCAAATGATCTCACTTGCTAAAGAACTACCACCACGACTATCAATTCTCAGAACAACTGCTTTTACTTTATCATTTTCTCTTACTGATTTTAATGTTTTTGCCATATCATCAGCCGCAATTTGACTTCCATCTCCCTTTCCACCTACAATATCTCCCGATGCATATATAATGGCAATACGATCCTGGCTACTACCGTTTGATTTTAATGCTTTAGCATATTTGGACTCTGAGATTAAAGGTACTTTTTCTGAAATAGAAATTCCCATTCGTTTTTTCATAGTGGAATAAAACTGATCGCGATAAACGGCTTGATCGATATATCCAGCATCTATAAAATCTGATACAGATCGCAATTCTAATTGGTCTGCATCTGACTTCAGCTTATCGATTGTTATTCCCCTAGATTTAGAAATACTGGACAAAACCTCGTCAAATACTGAATTGATATATACTTCCATTTGGAGCCTATTCTCAGGACTCAAGTCTTTTCGTGTAAAAGATTCAACAGCACCTTTATACTTGCCGGCACGAATAGCTTGTACTTCTACACCCATTTTCTCCAAAGCACCTGCAAAAAATGAAACTTTTCCAACCATTCCTGTAAACGATATTTCGCCTTCAGGATTTACAAACACACTATCTGCTACACTGGCCATGTAATAGGTAGGAAAATAATAATAGTCTGCATAAGCATATACAAATTTTCCCGATCGTTTAAAGTCTTCCAATTTTGTTCGTATTTCTGTCAACTTCGCATATCCTGCTGAAAAGGAAGTTAAATCTAGCACAATTCCATGAATGTTGTCATCGGATTTTGCCTGTTCAATTGATTGTAAAATTTGATTTAATCCTACAGGCATATTTGCATTGGGATCTAATGTTTGAAGATAAGATAATGGACCTTCATCAGGTGATTTGTCTCTCAATGGGTAATTAAGACTTAGATTTAAAATACTGTTTTCAGGGATATCATTATCTGGCTTTGCAAATCTGGCAATGCTCAATCCAAGGAGTAATACAATAATAAAACTGATAAAAATGGCTAAGAGATAACCTAAACTGGATGCAAAAACAACTTTAAAAAATTTCATACGTTTTTATGTTAGTCCTAATAGACCATAAATTTAGAAACATATGTTTCTTTATGGGTTTTCAGTAGTACGAAGTAAATACCCGTAGGCTGATTTTTAAATGAAATTTCGTTAAACCTCTTGGGACTTTCGTTTAAAAGGAGTTGACCATTTGAATTCCAGATTTCAAACTCTATAGGATTAAGTGGTATATTTTTTAATTGGATATGCTGGTTCTTTTCGTTGTATACGGCACTCATTAATTTACTTTCTACAAAATAGGTACTTGCTTGACCCATTGTAAAACGAATTGGCAATTCAATCGTTGATCCCGTTTGACTGGTTAAATTAATAATCAAATTATCTTGATAAGTTCCTTCTGGCAAAGATTTAAATGATATCAAAACAGGAGAAACATCTCCAACCTTAGCCATGTCATCTACCGATTTGATAACTACGTTTCCGGTTGTTGAAGAAACTTGAGTAATGTTTGATATATCTGTATTACCCGTATTGATTAAATAAATAATGCGCTCTGATGTTGGGGATACATACGAATAATCAATCTGATCTTGTGCTACTTGAATATCTTTAATTATAGGTGTTGGATCATCCGAACCAATATTATTGATTCGATCCAAAAATTCAGGATGATCTATAAATGGATTTCTATTCTTTTGATAACCAAAAATTTTTTCATTGCGTTGTCTATCCCAATCTGAAGGTTGAAATTGCTTATGCCACTGTTTTAATATGGTTTCTTGACCATCTATAAAATTGCCATAGTCCGTATAACGTATTGCAAAATATAGCATCGCCCTTGCAGCCGTACCTTTGTGTTCATTTCGAGGTTCGAAAACGCCACTTCCTAACTTACTTCCTCCACCCGTCCAACTGGGGTTAGTAACAACTCCAAATGGATTATTACTCCTCCTACTATTCGTTGATGCATCTGTTGGGTATAAATGATGGATATCTGAACGCTCAGGGTCATTAGAATTAAATAAACTTTGAGGCCACGTATGTTCACAATTTATACTATTGGCATTGGCTTCAGCCCGAGTACTCATAGTGACTTCTCTGCCTGTATATACGCAGGTAACTTTACCGTTCACATTATCTATATCGCCGTACATATTATCTCTAGCAGTGGTGTACCCTAAATTTTTATAGTTGTTTGCTAAAATAGATTTTAATTCATCTTTCAAGTCTTGGTAACTCTTATTGAATGTTGATGCATAATACGTATCAGAATATTTACCGTCTCCTTGTAAATCTATTCGATATTCTGAACCGTCATTGGCTACAATGATGAGCTCTGAATTGTATGCTAAATTATGTTTAGGTTTGAAAATAACCGATATTTTCTCACTTTCACCTGGCTGAATTGTTCCATTATTGATAGTACCCGTAAAATCTTCTGCAAATAGGGCCAATTGGCTAACTGTAACTGGATAGGTGTTCGTATTATAAATATCTACTGTAATTTCTTTTTGGTTGGTTGTTAACACATCTCCAAAATCAAGTGTTGATGTAGATAGAGTAAGTTGTGCTTGGGCAAACAAAACCCACAAAACGCATAAAAGACTGTATTTCCGCATAGTGGCAAAGGTAATCAGAAAAGGTTTAGGTCTTAAAACTGAATGATTAATCGAACCATCAATAGAATACATGCAAATCTTTATTCCTTTTTTTTAAGCTAAAAAAAATATTCAGTAATCTAAAAATAGTCATTTTTTTATACCCAAAGCTCCCAACAAACCTCGGGTCAACTCTCTTAAAACCGTTCTTCCTAATTGTCTTACCATGGTGTTTTCTGAGATAGATTCAACCACAGACTTACTTCTTGATGGGGGGTTCTGAGATTTCTTTTTTCCCTCATTCAGTTTTTCTTGATTTTCTATTTGATGAGCTATCTTAATTTTACAAGTCAATATTTCATAGGCACTCTCCCTATTAATTTCAGAATTATACTTATAAACTAACTCTGATTGCTCAACTAACCTGTTTATTTCAGAAGAAGTTAAAATATCCATTCTGGAAACAGGTGCTCTTAAAAGTGTATGAACTAATGGGGTTGGTTTTCCCTGTACCTGTGGCTCCAGCAATTAGCCCATGCCTATTGATGGTTTTGAGTGGTACTTTTACGTGAGCATGGGTAATGCCTTCCCCATCAAGCATGCCCGTGCCTAATATGAGGGAATCTTTTTTGAAAGTATATCCTTTACTTATAACTTCCTTAAACTTTTGAGCTGACATATCAAATTACAAGTTTTTAGGGAGAGTTAACTCTCCCTAAATTACTTTTATTTAGTTGAAAAGGCCTTTTATAAGACCTGATGCTTTGTCTTGGATATCACCCTTACCTAAAAGTCCTGAGAGCATCTGTGAATTTCCTCCAACTTTTTCAGTCACTAATTTGATTAACACAGGAAGAACCACTTCTTTGATTGAACCCCCTTTGTCTGAACTGAATCCACTTGACGTAAGGCTTGACATTAAGTTTTCTCCCAGGCTACCAACCAAACCATCCGAAGAGCTCGAGTTGTCATTACTAGAAAACAGGTTGGTCAGTGTTTCTATACCATTACTTCCTGCTTCTTCCGATAGTGTTTTGTCAAATGCATGCTTTGTACTTGATAGTGTTTTTTCCACTTCTGTACCGCTCAAACCTAACTTATTCGTTAGGCTTTATGTTACTTCTCCTTTTAAAGAGTCTATTATTGAATTTATCATATTTATAAATTATTTTTAATTTTTCTAAAACTCAACAATTCACATAAAGTAGGTTAAATCAACTTCACAGTCTGA
>Ga0233438_10005217_pt1 | contig 11021 bp, 2 predicted proteins | sample SI_123_September_FD_182720 | JGI IMG/M metagenome (GOLD analysis project Ga0233438, IMG submission 182720) | Seawater microbial communities from Saanich Inlet, British Columbia, Canada - SI_123_September2016_10_MG | ecosystem: Environmental > Aquatic > Marine > Inlet | place: Canada: British...
CAAATCAAAACACCTTGGTTCCGCGTTAGACGACATAAATATGTTGAAGGATGAAATCTCTGAAATCAAATCCCTACTTAGAGAGTTAGTAAAAAATGCCAGCAATTAATGTCGCTAGAACTGATACTTTTGAACAGCAAAGGGTCAAAATTAATGATATCGGAACACAAATTTTTAATGTTACTGCAGGTGGTAGTGACTTATCCACTGGCAATTTAAGATTGGGTGATGGAACTAGATTAGCACCATCCTTAGCATTTACAACAGATATAAAACTTGGTATATACAAACCAGAATCTGGAGTTATTGGTATTGTTTCTGCCGAAAAGAAACTTTTAGATATCTCTTCATCTCAGTTTACATACTTTAAAGATGTAGTCCTACAACAAAAAAAATTATTTGACGATGGAAATTTAATCACACAAAGTGGCGAAAATTATGATTCGGGAACTTACGAAAATGTTCCTATTGTAGGTGGTACTGGTAGTGGTGGTTTATTTGATATTACTGTAGTAGATTTTACGGGAACTGTTACAAATATTGGTTCCAATTATAATACTGGACAATATACAGGAATATCACTGACTGGTGGTAATGGAAGTGGAGCTACAGCAAACTTTGAAGTTCCTGGACTAGAAGGTGCTATTTCAAACGCTGGTTCTCTTTATGCTCCAGGATCTTATTCAAATGTTGCATTTAGTGGCGGTAGTGGAACTAATGCTACCGCAGATGTTACAATCACAGGTGACACAACTATTCCAGTTACCGTTACTAATGCTGGTAGTGCATATGTAGATGGAACTTTTTCTGGTGTGCCTTTTTATAATACTCCAACTACAACATATACAGTTACCGTAATTGGTAGTCCAGGATCATATCAGTATGTTATTAATGGCAATGCTCAACAAACATTAAGTTTGTCAATTGGTAATACATATCGTTTTGATTTATCTGATGCTAGTGTTGTTGGGCATCCCTTATATTTCCATGGTGCTGGAGATGAATTAAATGCTCTAGATTTAAATTCATATTCACAAGTAAATGTAGGAGTAGAAGGATCTGCTGGTGCGTTTATTGACTTGATTATTTTCAATAGCGCATCACCAGAATCTGTTGGGTATGCATGTTCTGCTCATCCTGGCATGGGAGGAACAATCAATACCAGCGTGGGATCTGTAGGAAACTATGGTAGAAGTGGTTCTGGTAGTATTACTGTTTCGGGTGGTGCTGTAACACAAGTTGATGTTGATAGTGCCGGTCAAGGATACAAACAAAATGATACATTTAGTCTTCTAGCCTTAGATCTTGGTGGTACTGGATCAGGTTTCTTGGGAACTATTGGAGTTCCTGCATATTCTGGTGTTATTTCTGCAGTTACAATTTTAAACAAGGGTTTAAATTACGTTACTGGCGATATTTTAACTGTTACCGATGCTCAACTTGGTAATGGTGGTGGTAGCGGGTTTGAATTTACAGTTACATCAACTCCAGGAATTATTACCGAATTTGAAATTTCCGAATATGGTAGCGGATATCAAGTTAATGATGTGCTTTCATTTACTTCCGGAATCACCGGAATTTCTGCTTTTATTCCAGGAACTTTAAACGGTGTCGCGACTACATTATCAACATCATCTGCTAATATTACAGTTCCTGATAGTAGTAGATTAGAAGATGGTATGACGGTCTTTACTGAAGCAGGTAGTGTTGGAGAGATTGATCAAGGAGTTACAGTTACTGCTATTGTAGATAGTACTACAATTACGTTATCATCAAACCCAACGGTTGCTGGCGCTGCTACATTAACATTTTCGTCTGTAGATACAGTAAGTGTTCAGTTAACTGACGTTACAGGACTATCGGTAAATGATATTATTACAACAACTTCTGGCACAGCTGTATTAGCGTCAGACACAACCATTGCTAATATTGATGTAGCAAATAATATTATTACAATTTCCGGAATTGCCACAGAACCAGGACAAGCAGTTCTTTCATTTACTCCATCATTTGGAGTTCCGACAACACCATTTGAATATAGAGTTGATAATTTAGGATCTGTTGATATAGCAAATATATCTACAAACGGGGAAGGAAATGGTTACTCTGTTAATGATATATTGACAGTAGACCCAACCAATTTAATACAAGCAACCACGTTAGTAGTAACATATAAAAATACTCAAACTCTAACTTTATCTGGAACTATTTCTGCAGGAACATTTACAGTTGGTCAAACTGCAAATCTTGAAGATGGCACAATTGTTAGTTTTATTCCTACAGGAACTACAGTTCTTGCTGAAGCAAATCAAACGTATAGTACAGTAGCATCTACAGGCGGTAGTGGAACTGGTGCTACATTTAATGTAGAAAGAGATGCTCAAGGTATTCCTATTGTAAGTATTGATGATGGCGGAGTTAATTTCCAAGTAGCAGATAATTTAATTATCTCTGGAGCATTGGTTGGGGGGTCATCACCTGCAGATGATATTGCAATACAAGTTGATACAATAACAGATACATATGATTATGCAATTTTACAAGTAAATGAATCTGGAGGAAATACAGATAGTATTGTAATTGAAATTGATGTAGTCAATACTGGTTTTGCTACCTCCAATGTTTTTGTTACGTCTGGAACAGGAGCAACTACATTTACAGTTAACACTTCATCCGATACTGATCTATTTTTAATAGATGATGTATTTACTCCAAATTTAACTTTCTATGTTGGAAATACATATAGATTTGATCTTAATGATGGATCTTTAGTAGATCACATATTCGCTTTAAGTGCTTTTGAAGGGGGACAATGGAGTCCTTCTAGAGTAGATAATATTGTTGCTAATGTTGTCTCTTCAAACAAAACAGTCACAGTAACATCTACCACTGGAATTCTTCCAGGAATGAGTGTAACAGGAACTGGAGTAGGACAGTTAAATGCTGTTACTTTTGTTGATACTGTTGATAGTGCCACAGAAGTAACTCTCACAGAATTTCCAATTAACGATGGATCTATTACATTACTATTTACTGGTGCTGAGTATACAACTGGCGTTACTAGAACCGCAACGACTTTAGATATTAAAGTATCTTCGGATACTCCAAACTTGTACTACTATTGTTTATCATCAACAATCGACCATGCAGGGGAGGGTGGAACAAGTTTAATTACAATAGATGCAAATAATCCAAGAGTATTTGGTAGTGGATTTACTCTGAAGGTCAACGAAGTCAAATCTACTGATGTTATTGTTTCTGATATTGATACTGGATCTGTTAGTGCGATTACACTTAGTTCGGAAGATATTTCTAGTATTACTGCTACTGTATCAGGAACATTAATTTCCCCCAATATTACTGGAGATACTATTAATGTAACTTCGATAAACTCTACTGGAAATATTACAAGCACTGCTGCTAATCATATTAGTAATGGTAATTTTTATATTGGATTCTCCCCACAAACAAATGTTCTTTCTGTTGATGGATCAACAGGCAATCTACTATCGTCAGGAGCATTAAAAACTCTTGATGAATTTAACAGCAATGATCAAATTTTAATTAAAGATAATATAATTTCAGCATTTTCTGGATTTGATATTGTAATGACTCCGGCAGCAACTAGAGTTACTAAAATTGATGCTACATCTGCTTTAATTATTCCTTCTGGTGATACAAGTTCCAGACCATCTTCTGCTGTAGTTGAGAATGGAGCTATTAGATTTAATACGGATTCTGGACAGTACGAGGGATATAGTTCATCTACCACTTCATGGTCTTCTTTGGGTGGTGTCCGAGATTTGGATGGAAATACTTTTATTTCAGCAGAAGAATCTGTAGGGTCAAATGATAATAAACTATGGTTCTATAATGATGGTAACAATACCATTAGAGTTACTCCTAATCATTTAGAATTTGTTGAGATGAAGAAGATTCGCTCAATTAATACGGCAGCGCCAGCTTACACAGAATGGGCAGCAAATACACCAGTATCGAGCGGAGATTATCTCAAATATAAGAATAATATATTTCTAGTAATTACATCTGGTACTACAGGAACTAGTGGTAGCGAACCAACAGATACCTCTGGAAATACTTTTTCTAATGGTAGTGCCGAGTTAGAATTTAATATAACTGCTGTAGGACTTCTCACATTTGAAGAAATTTCAGATGTTCAGATTGGTCCTTTGGGAGGCACTCCATTAACTATTGGTGGAGATTTAAGATTATTAGGAAATGAAATTTCAACTTTAACTAGTGATATTAATCTTAGACCAAACTCTGGTAAAAAAATTAAATGTGATATTAACACAAGTATAGTTGTTCCTTCTGGAACTACTGGGGAAAGAGGAAGTGCAGAGCAAGGATCTATTAGATACAACACATCCAATTTAACTTATGAAGGTTATGATGGAACTAACTGGGGTTCACTTGGTGGAGTAAAAGACGTAGATCAGAATACTTATATCATCCCAGAATTGTCTGCTGGATCAAATGAAAACATTCTATACTTTTATAATGATGGAACCAACACAGCACAATTAACATCAAATGCCTTAGATTTTTATTCTGTAGATACGATCAGATCCGTATCATCTTCTGAGTTTGAAATTACAGCAAACTTGATGACATTTAATAATGCAGAAACAACTTTAGACAATACAGTTTCTGATACTACATTTTTACACACAAGCAAGCAGTTCTTTGACCTAGGACTTTCTGCTGGTTTAACTGTCGATCCTGTTCTAAGACTAGATAACCAAGGAGATGTGTTCTTAAATATTGGTTTTGGAACGGGAGTATATGATGGGGTTAAGATTTTTGATAGTGATCTTAAAGAGTTTGAATTAGCGGACGTTAAGATTCTATCAGAAAAACTTACCCTTGTGAAAGGAACTGTAAATAATGCAGGTTCAAATATTTTTGAAATTGCCACACAGAATGGCGCTAAAATTGTTGTTGTTGCCGAAAACACAGATGACAACAGCAAAGAATTTTTTGAATTTGGGGTTATTGATGATGGTACTGACATTTTCCATACCCAATATGGTAATGTTAGAACTGGAGTGGAACTAGTCACTCCAACATTTGAATTGACCTCAAGTGGATTCTGTAGGGTAAATTTCGTTATCGGTGATAATGTTCCTAGCACTAATACTATTATCGTTACTGTCGTGTCCAATATTACTAAGAAATAAAAATGGCAACAACTCTAGAAAAATTTGATTCAACCGGCGGATTTTCTATCGACAAAACAATTGTTGTCGATGAAGATAGAAATGCAAAAGATTTTAATACACTCGAAGTAAAAAATAAAAATTACTCTGACAGTAGTTCTACTACTTATATTCTCAGGGGACTCAATACATCCACTCTAGATTTAGATGGTTTAGGAACACAAATTACTATCGAAAGTAATACTATTAATTTTATTACTGGTCATGTAGTTGCTGTTAATGCTGCAGGAACTGTATATGCAGCAAAATTTGAAACATCAGTATTTTGTGATTCTGTTGGTGCTACAACCGTCCATTCTTCTTTTCAAACAGTCATCAAAGATGCTGTTCCTGTAGGAGAAACATGGGATATCCAACCGGTCGGAGCAACAAACCGTTTTAGTTATACTACTATTAGATCTGGCACAACATCCACAATCAAATGGATCGTTAAAACAGAAGTAGTTAGCATTGATTGGGCTTGATACTGCTAAATATAATATAGGAAAAAAGTCAAGGATACGGCAGCGCCATGAGTTTTCATATTAATTCCGATAAAGAAAAAATTAGGGGCGTAAACCCCAAACTTATCGGTGATAATGAAGTTACAGTTAGGGCTGGTACTGGTTCTGGTGAAAAAGAGGTTTTACGTGCTCAGTTAGATTCGCAAACTGCGCTTCCTCGTGTTGGTATTAATAGAACTGGTCAGCGTGTCAACAACATCGAAATTGATACTGCTGGTTCTGGTTTCACGGTAAATCCAACAGTTACAATTAGTTCTCCTCCACCAGGAGGAGTGCAAGCTCTCGCTTCTGCTTTTATCTTTAATGGTAAAGTAGTATCAATTGCCGTTAACAACCCTGGCAGCGGATATTTGACTGCTCCTAGTGTGAGTATTACAGAAGGTGGTGGAAGTGGTGCTACCGCTACTGCTTTCCTTGATACTGTTGATTTTGAACTTGACATTAATGGTGCTATCAGAACTTCTACGTCTATCATTTCTGATACGGCGAGAATTCTAAACCTAGATATTGATAACTTCATTACTCCAAATGCAGAATTTAGAGGACCAAATTTAAAAACTTATGTTAATAACACAGGTATCCTATGGGATTCTAATGTTATCTTACAAAAAGATTCATATAGATATTTTGGCGCAAATGTATATCAAGCATTAAATACCGGACAAACCGGATCAGATGCTCCAGAACATCAAGATGGAACTTTATTAAATGGCGAAGTTCAACTCAAGCATATTGGTTTTCGTGTAAATGATCCAAACGAATACAAATATAATGAAACTGGATTAGCAGGAGAATTCCCACGTTCAATCACACCACTGCTTGGTGATAGATCAGATAAGATTGCTACCACAGAATACGTCCTCAACCTGGCAACGAATGACGTTGGTGGTCGTGTTTATGTTTCACAACAGATTGGTTCTGACCTAAATGACGGTCGTTCTGCTGTAAATCCAGTTCGTTCTGTCAAGAAAGCAGCACAGATCGCGTGGTCCACACCCGGTGTTAAAGAGACCCTTATTGTTTCTGGTGGCGACTATGTAGAAGACAACCCAATTTCATTACCACCTGATTGTTCAGTTGTTGGTGATAATCTTCGTCTTGTAATTATTCGTCCTGCTAATGCAGGAAAACACATCTTCAAGTTTGGAGATAAAAACTATGTAACTGGTGTTACTTATAGAGACCAAATTGATTCTAATGGAGACCCAGTTTCCACTTGGGACTTTGCTATGGTCTTTGACGATAAGCAGAGAATTATCGTTGATGTAGAAGCCAATGGAGATTTTGGCACAACATTCCCTATTGGACATCAAATATTTGGACCACAACAATTTAGAGTTAATTTTCAGCAGAATACAGGACTAAGCACGCTACAAAGTGGTTTAGTTGTAAAAGGTATTAATACTGGTTCCAGAGCAAAAATATTTGATGTTAATTTCACCACTAATATTGGTGCTAATGCATATGTAAATGGAACAATTGACGTATCTCTTATTGGTGGTTCTTTTGTAGAAGGTGAACGTTTTGAGTATATCACTTCGGCAGGTTCTGGATCTGCATATTCTCTCACTATTACAGAACAACGTGGCGAAAACACTTTAAGGATTACAACTGATCCAACAGGAGTTATTCCTCCTGGAACATATGTCCAGATTGTTGCTACTCCTTCTACTGGCAGTCCTTTTACTGGATTTTATGAAGTCTCTTCAATTGATAACACTCTCTCTGCTAGCAGTATATGGGATGTAACGTTTTTCCCTATCCTAAATTCTGCTACTTGGTCTGGTGATGGTGTTGGCGGTACATATGTTATCAATGCTTCAACTCCTGTAATTGAAACTATTGATACTACCACTATCAAATCTATTCGTGCCGAAGGAGAAGTCGTTTCTGTAGATGAAGATTATACAACAACTTTACCAATTTCGCGACTAGATTTCTCACTACAAGGAGATCCAAGTATTGCTACTGGTGGTTTTCAAAATGCTCAGTTTGGTAATGCAGAAGATCTTGGTGGTATTGTTGTTTACACTAGTGCTCTAGTTGGCAGAACTAATACTCACGAGTTTAAAGAAGGACAAGAAATTCTAATCGAAGGTCTACCAACTGCTGGTCCAGATCTGTCTGTTCTTAATGGCAAGCAAAGAATTTATAAAGTCTTAGATGACGCTGACGGTAGGGCAAGACGATTTGTCATCCCTAAAAAAATTCCATCAATTACTGATGCTAACCTTGATCCAGGTCAATTTGCTGTCGTTAGAAATTTCTCAAAAGTAGTTACTCTTTCACTTCTAAACTCTCCAAATACTTTTCCAGTATCTACTCCAGTAGAGAGAAGGTTCCAAGATGCTTGCAATCTACTTCGCAATAATAGAGAATTTATTGCTGACGAAGTTGTCGGTATTATTAATGACGAATTTAAGACAGATCATTATTCTGTTTATAATATCAGTGGGACTTCGTTTGACATTTATCTAGGACAAACAACATCAGAGCATACTTATATTTCTGGTGGTATAGTAACATTTGGTGGTGTAGATTACAATATTACTGCGTTTAGTTATGATAACACCAACACTGGTGTTGCTAGCATTACAACTTCAGTTAGTATACCTGCATTGGCAGAAGATGATATTGTAAAACTAGCAAACATTTTAATTTCATGTGATGCTGGACAAAAATTATATCCATCATATAGCTCACCAGATAGCACCGGAAACAATGGCGACGAGCAATGCCGTCAGGATGTAGTTCATTTTATAAATGCTCTAGTAAGAGATTTAGAATTTGGAAGCAATCACAATATTATTGAAGCAGCACAAAAATATATCATAGATGATGAAATTGCTTTTATTGAAGATGAAATTATTCAAAATGTTCGCGCTATTGAATACGCCAGAGAAATAGCAGTTTATGCTATGAGAAACTGGAGGATTGGAAATGGAACTCCAAATGATACAGTATATGCTCCCAGATACTCTTCATTAACTAGGTATTTTGACAATACAATAATTACAGCAACTGCGGGAGATCCTGCTTGTGCTGATGTTAAATCTGCTATTGATACTTTAGCATATCTTTGGGTAGATGTGATTGCGAAGAATCAAAATGGAACTTACTTAGATGCTGCGTATCTAATCGCAAGAAACAGAGATCTTATTGCTGATGAAGCTTTATCAGACACAGAAACTCAATATCCATCGTTAGGACTCTCTGATATTAATCAGAGAAAATGCCGCAGAGATATTAAAAAAGTTGTAGATGCTTTAGTAAAAGATTTAGTCCTTGGCGGTAATAAGCATATTGTTTCTGCTGCTGAACTTTATTACACTGGATCTCAACTAACTGGTATTCCAGAAGCACAAAGACCAGCTACAATTTATGCATTCCAAAGAGTTACTCAATATGCTCAGGATGCGATGCGTAATTGGACTGGAGGAGATGTAATTGACACTACTCCATCTACAGCAACATATGATGGTGGTAGTGGACAAGTAGTTGTAACAATTCCATCTCCTGCTGTTGCTCCTACAACTAGCGACAGAATTGCTTTCTCAGAAGAAGCACTAACATTTAGTTGCAACTACAGCGGAACTCCTGGTGATCATCCAAGTCCACTTAGATTTGATTCTAATTACGGACAGAGTTATGCTATCACAAACGTCTCAACTAATGGCGGCAACACATTAATTACCTGTACTGTTCCCGATGCAGGAGCAGCATCCGGATCTACACATACATTCGTTAGTGCTAAAACTAATGGAACAATTTTAATCTATGATTCTGTAACGTTATCATCACCGATTCCAAAATTTGAAGATTGGAATATTCTTTTATATGGATCACAACCTCTATGCTCTAATGTAGCATCTTCTATTATTACAGAGATGAGTCTTCTAGAAGACATTCTAGACGGATCAATTCTTCCTGGTGCTACTACCAAAACAAATGGAACTGTATTTAATACTTCCCAAATTTTATCGTATCCAGATAACTACATTTACGATTCAAGCAATCAAAGATTGTCTATTCGTGGTGACTATGATGATTATCCAATTATTGAAGCATCTCCATACACTCAGAACGCATCTGTTATCTCCTTCCTAGGTGGTGGCGGTGCTGAGGTTGATGGAGACAAGGTTAAGCAACCTAACTGCCCCTTCCCTGGTCTTGAGTTAGACGGATCAGCATCCTTCCCTAATCAGGGTAAGTCAATGGTTGCTGCGGCATTCACGATCGTCTCCTTTGGTGGCACAGGTTATAAGGTTATCAACGATGGTTATACTCAGTTGGTTTCTGTCTTTGTTATTTTCTGTACTGATGGTGTTCTTGCCGAGTCTGGTGGTTATTGTTCAATTACCAACTCTGCGACTAACTTTGGACAGTTTGCTTTAAGAGGAACAGGTTTCCGTAAAGATGCATACGAATTTGATATCGCAACTGTTTCAAATGTTTCTTCTACTCCAACTGGTAGAACCATCTTAACAGTTAGTGGTCTTGGCAGAGAACCTCTAGAGCATTATGTTGTTAAGATTGATGGATACGAAAATACTAATCCAAATATTGAATATTTTATTGATGTTGTAGCAGGTGTTACTGTTGGTCCTCCTTTCTCCGCTCAGTTAACTATTGATGATGGCACTGGTGGTGCCATGGATCTTACTGATAAGTCAACTGGAAATCCAGTAGCTACTAGTGCTTTATTGGGTCAAACAATTAATCTACATAGACCATCTATTGTTAACTCTTCTTCCCATACTTGGGAATTTGCTGGATCCGGCACCAACTATCTAGCTCTTCCAGAGAACGGTGGTACTAAGATTGAAGCAAACGAACAAGTATCAGAAAACTATGGTCGAGTATATGTTTCAGGCACTGACGAATTAGGAGACTTTAAAGTTGGCACATTTGCTAATATTGAAAACAGAACTGGTGCTATTACCTTTACGGGAACAGTTACCATCTCAGAAGTTGAATTCTTGAAACTGAAAGGTGGTGATGTTGTTGTTACTGGTTTTGATGCTTCTAATACACTTGGTGGTGCTCAGGCTACTGACTCGAAACTACCGACACAAAAGGCAGTTAGAGATTACATTACCAACTCTCTTGGACCATATATTAACAAACCATACTCTACGAACGCTGTTCCTAGAGCACTGGTAGAATTAACTGATTCTGGTAAGATCTCTATTGATCAAATTCCAGCACTAAGACCTTTCCAAGTTTACACAGTTGCTGATCAAGCAGAGAGAACTTCTATCGAAGGAGCACTTGCTGG
>Ga0233438_10005227_pt1 | contig 11012 bp, 7 predicted proteins | sample SI_123_September_FD_182720 | JGI IMG/M metagenome (GOLD analysis project Ga0233438, IMG submission 182720) | Seawater microbial communities from Saanich Inlet, British Columbia, Canada - SI_123_September2016_10_MG | ecosystem: Environmental > Aquatic > Marine > Inlet | place: Canada: British...
CCCACCAGCAGCAAGACCCGACCAGTTTAAGTACGATCGGCCTCGAAGCGTATAAAGAAATGACGCGTCAGTAAAGTAACCACAAATGGAGAGTGTCCAAAAGCTCACGCACATCGAGCACGTTCTCAAAAGGCCGGACAGTTACGTCGGCCCCGTCGATTCGACAACCGAATCGTATTGGGTCTTAGACGGAACATGTTTCAAGAAGAAAACCTTGAAATACAGCCCCGCCCTTTTGAAAATCTTCGATGAGATACTGGTCAACGCCATCGACCGAAACTCGCTCCACCCTAAGGCTGTGACCTCCATCGGCGTGTCCATCGACAAAGAAGCTGGATCCGTGACGATCGAGAATAACGGCCCCCTCGGTGGAATTTCCGTCAAAATGCACGAGAAAGAAGGTGTTTGGAACCCCGAACTTGTTTTCGGCCACCTTCTCACGAGTACCAACTACGACGACAGTCATAAGCGGTTAGTAGGAGGAAGAAATGGTTTTGGAGCCAAATTAGCGAACATCTATTCATCCCAATTTTCCATAGTTGTCAAGGACAGTGAAACGCATCAGACGTACAAACAGGGATGGACCGAGAACATGACCGCGTGCGGCAAACCCAAAATCACCAAACACGCAGCCGCCACGTCATCGGTTTCGGTCACGTTCAAACCCGATTGGAGACGTTTCGGTGGTATGACGGGAATGACCGATGCGATCTATAAGATTTTCGAGAAACGGGTTTGGGATGCGAACATATGTACCACCTCCAACTGTAAGGTGCGATTGAACGGCGAACCGCTTCCTAAGACTTCCTTCGAGGCGTACGCCAAGATGCACGAAGGTGTGAAAGAGGTCGCTTCCGTGACGACGGATCGTTGGTCGGTGTGTATCGGCCCGTCCGAAGATGGCATGGAACAGGTTTCGTTTGTGAACGGGATTTGTACCACTAAGGGTGGGACCCACGTGGACCACGTGACCTCCCTCGTCGCCTCGGGCATCATCGAGGATATGGCCAAGAAGATAAAGCTCAAGCCGCAACAGGTGAAGAACGCGTTCACGGTGTTCATCAAAGCCACGCTGGAGAACCCTACCTTTTCCTCCCAAGTCAAGAGCGAGTGTACCCTAAAGGCTCCAGATTTCGGGTCCAAATTCGAACCCCCGAAGACGTTCGTGAAGAACGCGCTCAAAACCGGTATTGCCGAGGAATTGACCGCCCTTTCCAAATTCAAGGAGATGAAACTTCTCGCGAAGACGGACGGTGGAGCTCGCAAATCGAAAATCACCGGTATCCCCAAACTGGATGACGCCAACAAGGCCGGTACTTCTCAGTCATCGAAATGTACCCTGATCGTGACGGAAGGCGATTCGGCGAAGACACTCGCCGTCGCGGGTCTCTCGGTCGTCGGTCGCGATCATTACGGCGTGTTTCCGCTTCGTGGTAAATGTAAGAACGTGCGAGATTCCTCCGTGGCACAACTCACGTCTAACCAAGAATTCAATGATCTCAAGAAAATCCTTGGTCTCCAGCAAGGCAAGGAGTATAAGGACCTCACCGAGCTTCGGTACGGTCGACTCATGATCATGACCGACGCCGACGCCGACGGCTCGCATATCAAAGGATTAATTCTCAACATGATCCATTATTTCTGGCCTTCCCTCTTACAGATGAATTTCGTGGTGAGCATGGTCACGCCGATCATCAAGGCGACCAAAGGATCCGAGACCCATTCGTTCTACACGGATTCGGCGTTCCGATCCTGGTACGGTAACGGCAAAGCCGCGTGGAAGATCAAATACTACAAGGGTCTCGGTACTTCAACCTCCACAGAAGCTCGCGAATATTTCAAGAAGATCCAAGATCTTACGGTGAGATTCGATGTGGATACCATGACTGACGAATCAATCGTTCTCGCCTTCGACAAGAAGAAAGCGGATGCGCGCAAAACATGGCTCCTCGAATCTACGGCCAAAGACTCCAAGGAGCTTGAAGTTCCTTACGGCCACGTCAAACAGTTGAACATAACGGATTTCGTGCACAAGGACCTCGTGAACTTTTCACTCGCGGACCTGAAACGCTCCATCGCCTCTGTCGCCGACGGCCTCAAACCTTCGCAGCGTAAGGTGATGTACTCGTGTTTTCAAAGAAATCTTACTGCAGAGATGAAGGTGGCACAACTCGCCGCCTACGTGGCAGAAAAGAGTGCCTATCACCACGGTGAAGTTTCCCTCGCAGATACAATTGTGAAGCTAGCCAATGACTACACGGGCTCCAACAACATCAACCTTCTCGAACCATGTGGTCAATTCGGTACACGGCTCATGGGTGGAAAGGATGCTAGCCAGACGAGGTACATTTTTACGCGATTGACCCCCGAAGCGAGAAAGTTGTTTGATTCGAGGGACGATGCGGTGCTCACCTACCTCGACGACGACGGTCGAAGCATCGAACCCGAACATTACATGCCGGTCATCCCCATGGTCCTCGTCAACGGCACCGAAGGTATCGGGACGGGGTTTTCGTGTTATGTACCCCCCTTCAATCCAGAAGATATCAAGGCCAACATCCTAAACTTCACAAACGGTCGCGACCTGAAGAAAATGAAACCATGGTTCCGAGGTTTCGAAGGTCGCGTTCTCGAACAGGACGATGATTCGTGGATGACCCAAGGCACATGGCAGGTGATCGGGACGACGGTTAAGGTAACCGAGTTACCCCCGGGCCGATGGACCCAAGATTACAAAGAACACTTGGACAGCCTTGTTGAAAAGAAGACCATCACCGGTTTCACCAACAACAGTACCACAGAAGACGTGGACTTTCTTATCCAGGGGTACACTGGTAAAGATCTCGTCAAGGATCTCAAGCTACAGAAGGTCATCAGGTGCTCCAACATGCACCTCTTCCACCCCACCAAAGGAATTTGTAAGTACGACACCCCCGAACAGATTCTGGGCGATTTCATCGAGCTTCGTATGGACCATTACAAAAAGCGGAAGCGACACCTCATCGAGAGCACGAAGGATCGGTGCGAGGTCTGTTCACACCGCGCGCGATTCGTCAAGATGGTCATCGACGGTGACCTTCGAGTTTTTAAGAGGAAACGTAACGACCTCGAAGGTGAGATGAGCGGCCTGTTTCCCAAGGTTGATCGTTCCTTCGATTACCTCCTGAACACGAGGACTGTTGACTACACGGAGGAGCGTGTGAAAGCCCTCTTCGATGAATGGAACAAACTCAGGGAGGAACTTTGTCTCCTGGAAGCTACCGGGTACTTCGATATGTGGGAGAACGACTTAAAAAATGTAGGCAATAGTTAGTTAAGCATGGGAAGCGAAGCCGCTCGTCTTTCCTTGAAGGCATTTGGAAAGCAGGATACCTACCTGCTCTCGAAAGACCCAGAGCAAACCTTTTTTAATTACCAGAAGATCAAACAACACTCGGAGTTTCGAAAGTTCCATCACAGTAAACATGTGTTGAACCCCGGGCAAATAGTCGGGTGGCCCTTCTCTCAAACCGTCAAGGTGGAGTTCGATCCGAAAAGCATGGGCGATCTCTTGACCAACCTCTACCTCAAAATTGAGCTCCCCGCGAAGGAAACGGCGAACGTCAACTACACGACCCCTCTCGGTCGCGGTTTTTTGAAGTCCGTCGCCATGTACGTGGACGATATAAAGGTAGAGGAGATCACGGATGATTGGCAGATGATCCACGAATCCCTGTACTTGGACCCGCAATCCAAGAAGGGTAACCTTGTTCTTCTTAACATGAGCGAGAGTGTCACGCCCGGGATTAAGCTGAGCGACGCGACGATGGCACCCTCGAACCGGTTCATCGTTCCCCTCCCGTTCTTTTTTTGCAGGAAATACGGCAAGACTGAAATGCGCGAGGAGGTCGAGGATCGTCAGTACTTCCCACTGTGCGCTATCCACAAACAGAAAATCCAATTCGAACTCACGTTCCACCCCCAGACGTGGTGGCAGGGCGCGGAGAACGCTCACACACCGGCCACGATCTCGGTGAGTAATTTTCAGCTCATCACCGAACAGATCAAACTCAGCGACGAGGAACGGCTCTACCTCGTGGACGCCAACCACGAAATCCTCGTCAACGTGGTGAAGAAGCACACGTCGTTCATCACCACACCCGAATCCGATACGACGTTTAAGGTGAACCTCGAACCGAAATCCAAGGTCAAAACCTTCCATTGGTTTTTCCGCGATAAGCTCTACACCACCCAGACCCAATCTTCACACCGCTACGTGACGCACGTTCGAAGCAGGGCTCCCCTCTTCCAGTGGAACGGCGGCGTGCTACAGTCGCCCACAATGGAGACGAGGAACACGCCCATCATGAAAAAGGCTCGCTTCTTTCTCAACGGTGAGAGTTTTCCCAACACTCTGATGGAGAGTCATGAACATTACAAATATGCCGTGCCGTATAAATTCGGTTTAGGTGTTACGGATGATCAGACCAACATTTACACGCAGAGTTTCGCGTTGCACCCTCTCCTGGAACAGTCGACGGGAACCTTGGATTTCGCAAACTTGAACGCGGATAGGACCCTGATCGAGTTCGAGATCAATAAACTCTTACCCAATGCCGGTCAAGGCGAGGAGGGCGCCCCCGGCCTAGACCAACCGTTCTCGGGTGAGTTTGAACTTCACATGTATTACCTGGAGATGCAGAAGCTGGATTTTTCGAGAGGGTTCATGACTTTCGCGGGCACACCACCCCCGATCGTAGTGACGACGCCCGTCGAACCCGAACCCATTGAACCGACCGATGTGGGCGTGCAGGCATATTAAAAAAAAGGTGACACTATAGTAGATGTACCTCTGCGCCAAAGGTGTTCAGGATGCGTGGGTCACGAGGTGTCCGGACTACTCGCATTTCATATACAGTTTTCGGCGGCACACACCTTTCGGTATAGATTTCACCGACATACCGTTCACGGGTGCGTCCGATTTCGGAGAGATCATCACCGCCAGGGTACCGAGCAATAAGAGCGACATGCTCAATTCCGTATCTTTGACGGTGACGTTCAGGAGCGACTACGATGCGATGAGAATGGTCGGTAACCCGTTGACGAAACTCGTCGAGTACGCCCAGTTGCTCATAGGTGAGCAGGTCATCGATACCATCACCGGGGAATACATGTACCTCAGAAACAAGCTGGACACGTCCGATCAACACGCCGCCATGAAAAATTATAGGGGTGGGGAAGGCATGACGACGACATCCTATTACCCGAGGAAGTTCTCTATCGAATTACCTTTCTACTTCACGAGGTCCAATAAGAATGCCATACCCCTGTGCAAACTGACGAAGCAACAGGTCTCCGTCCGGGTCAAGTTGACGGACAGGGATACGTACTTTGCATCCAGATCGGTCAATTCCGGCCTTCCGCCTATCGACGACGCGAGCGAAAAATTTATCGACCAGATCTTTTTGACGAGCGAACACGTGTATCTGAGCGAGCTCGAGCGTAAAGCCTTTGAAAACCAACACATGGAGTACCTCATCACCCAGGTCCAGGTGCACGAGACGCGCATGCCGGCCGGATACAACAAGAAAGCCTTCCTTCTGGATTTCCGACACCCCGTGAAAGAACTCATGTTCCTCGGCGAAGGAGCGACGACCCAGGGAAGTCAATACAACAACTACACGTTCAGACAGATCAAGACAGCGGAGCTGTGTCTGAACAACGTCATATTCTTCAGGGAGAACGGACACTTCCTCTCCGTCGTTCAGCCGTTTAAGAATCACGTCAACACACCGGACGTGGGCGAATCCATGTTCGGCACGTACTCGTTCGCGCTCGACCCCGAGGCCAACACCCCGACGGGTCACCTCAACATGTCGAGGATCATTCATCAGAAATTCACAGTGGAGTTCAACGAACAGGATAGCTACGTTCCGGAGGATAATACCCCGGCGACCCGTTCGCACGCAGCCTCCGAAACGCGCATCCGCGTGTACGCTCTGAACTATAACATCCTGTCGTTCGATTCTGGGTTAGCAGGCCTTAAATTTTATTAATATCCTATAGTAGTTATGGCGGGATCTATCCAGCTCGAGTCCAGGGGTCTTTTGGACCTATACACGACCTCGAATCCCGACTTTACATTTTTCAAAGAACACTTCAGGAAGAACTCCCAGTTTTCTTTGCAATTCATCGACGTCAAACCGACGAAACAGTTCGAATACGGCGAGACCCACAGGTTCACGATCCTGCGCGACCACTGCGACGTCCTTCGAAGCGTGAGCCTCAGGTTCACGCTGCCGGACATAGTGCTCGCGGCGGGCGTGGACGCGGAGAAAGATTACGTCTACGGCGAAGCCTCTAATTTCGTGGAATACATCAGATTGTACGTGGGCGACACGGTCCTTCAGCACATCACGACCGAGTACCTCGACCTCTACGCCGAGCTCGAGTACCCCACCACCAAGCAGGTATCTCTTTTTGATCTCTGTAAGAGGGACGTGGACACGGTTTTCAACCCCACCACCGTGAAGAGTCGCATCTCCCGAACGCGCCCGTACCCCCGCCAGGTCGGCGGCGACGTGTGCATCGAGATCCCGTTCTATTTTCATGACCACCCCGAGCTGGCCTTCCCCGTGTGCGCCCTCGCTCCGGAGACGGAGATTTACGTGGAGGTGAAGTTCAGGGACGTGGAGGAGTGTATATGCGTAAGTAGACATCAAATCCCAGGGTTCCAAGGTTCGGTCGGTGCCGACGCCGCCGATCTGGTTACGTTTAAACCGTTCGATTTAAAATTATCCACCGAGTGTGTCTTTCTCGACCCGGTGGAGAAGATTAAGGTTCAAAACAGTGCATTCGAATTCCCCGTCACACAAATTCAATACGACGACGTTTTGGTAGCAAAGGAGGAGACTGAATTCAAAAAGCGGTTACACTTCACCAACCTCGTGCAAGAACTGTACTTTTTCGTGATGTACACCGAGAACAACGCCTTCGGTGGTACGTTTAACTATAACGGAACACCTGTCGACGGCGCCGACCAACCCGTGGACCCTTCACTGAGAAACGAACACATAAACTACGTCACGCTCACGCTGGACGGTGAAGAGATTTTGGACGAGCACACCGGTTCACCGCATTTCCTGCGAATCATTCAGCCGAGGCTCCACCACCGTAACACACCGATCACGAGGCGATTTCACTCTTACAGTTTCGCCTTGTACCCCAACGATAACAGCACCGCTTCCGGGCACGTCAACTTTTCCGTCGTCAAAGAACCCATACTTCGGGGTAATCTATTCACCAGTAAGCACGGGAGCCCCCCCGTGTACTACGAAAGGCGATTCCACGTCCTCGCCAAGACGATGAACTTCCTGCGGATCAGGAATGGACGGGTGTCGCAAGTTTTTGATTACATGGTCTGAGCAGGGTCTTGTGCTCTTGGATGAAGTCGAGGATCGAATTTTTTATCACCCACTTGATGAAGTTGAGCTGCGCGAGGGTCGTTTGAATCTCTTCGGAAGTCTCTGGGATTCGGTACGTGAACTTTTCGGCTCGACAGAAAGGGTCGAATAACTTTTTCGAGTAGCCGTCCAAACTGGACTTATAGGACGTGTGGACGGTGAACACCTTCCCGTCTTTCGTCTTGAACGAGGTGTTATTTTTCTTTGCGTAATTCGTGATGAACCACTCGAGGTTCCGCAGAGAAATTCCACCGCTCTTGTTTAGGATGGTGAGTAGTTTATTCCTGTTGTTCTGGTCCGCGTAGAATTGGTTGATACTGGATAGTAGAATGCTTGACTTTTTCATTATTGATTAAATAGTAATGCGTTCAAACCTCTAAGCCCCTCTCGACTACGTTCGCACGCGGGACACCCCGGAACGTTCCACTGACCCGGGCCGTGATTGTGCTGATTCGCGTCCGTCAGTCGTCTGGATTGTATTTCTTCACCTTGGTTTTCGTGGAACTTACAGTACCCGTTGTGCGCAGCCCTGAACGAACACCTGCCCCTGGACCCATCCCTTTTCGTCTTGTGTCCCCTACACCGCTGCTCTTCGCTCAGGCCCGGGATATCGTGTAACAGTATATCCAACGGAATTTGGTACTTCTTGGAGACGTTCTCGAGTGTCTGTGTGAGTTTCGTCTGGACCTCCTCCTCCACGAACTCGGCGACGAGCTCGTTGAGTCCGTACGACGGGAGGTGGTCGACGAGGATTTGGTTCACCAGCTTGGTGATCTTTGGCTCCATCTCACGTACTTCTATTTTGTGCGAATCTTTTAAATAGGTCGTCGATGGAGTTCTGTTTGGGGTCCCTCTGTTTGGGTGGTGGGCCCAGCATGTCGCCGAATATATCCTGTCGCACGTTCTCAAACAAGGGGTCGAGGAGATCGCACACCGGGTTGAGGAACTTGTTGACGAAGTAATAACGGTAATCGACCGGTATGTTGTGCTCCTCGACGTATTTGGGGTCCTCCGACTTTTCGAACGCTTTCGCGCGATGGTCGCCGGTGCACGTCAGGAGATAGGGAACCCTGTCCCCACTCTGCGGCTCGCTGCCGGGTTTTCGTTCTCGCATCTTCATCATGACTTGGACGTGGGCCTGGTTGATGAGTGCACAGTCCGCCCCCTTGATGCTGACGGATTCACCTTTGACTTTGTAAGTGTCCGAAAGGCTCTGACTCAGGATCAACTTTTCGTGAGCCACATCACCCGCGAGGAGCTCGGAGGCGCGTTTACGGGCGAGTTCTTTCGGCGGGCCCGTGTCGGGTGCATCGAGGACGACGTCCAGGAGTTCTTTGCACACCTCGCGCATGTGCGGCGTGTTATCCCTTCGAACCAATTGTAAGCCCTTGACGTCGATATAATCCATATGCATCTGATCATCTTTTCCCTTGGTCCACAGTTTCGCCGCGTACCGCTTTTTAGAATAGAGAAAGTACGGGTGGTAGACCTTCTCGAGTTCCAGATTGTTCGGCTTTTTGAAGAGCGCGGAACACTCATCCGCGGCGCGCTCGCCCAATTCCCAGCTGTATTCGATCGCCTCTTTCCCTTTGCGACCTTGAACATCGAATTCCACCATCACTGAATCCGTGTCGCCGTACCTGACCTTCGCCCCAGGGAAATTGGCCTCGACGTAGGTCTTAGTCTCCTCAATCATACCTCGGCCCCTGCACGTCGTCGTCGAAGCGATCGGGACACACGGTAAAATTCCTTTCCCAGCGCCGGTGAACCCGTAGATGGAGTTCATCGATACCTTATACGCCAGTTGTTTGCCGTTGTACACCTCTTTCATGCCACCGGTCGCGGCCGCCATGTCCCTCTTGGCCTTCTTCCTGAACTGTTTGAGTTCCGACAGGATACTCGGTAAAAGTGAAGGAATGTTCTGCGCGAACGTATACGTCCGAGAACCGACGGTGAAGGTCTCGTACGTCACACCCGGGACGTTCCCGTACTTGGCGTCGTCCATGACCAACGTCGAGTAACACAGGTTATGCGCCATCATGATCGAAGGATACAGCGCCTCGAAATCGAGCGCCGTGATCGGTGTGTAGTACGCCCCTTTCTGCGCCTCGAGCACGGTCGCACCCTCGTACGGTTCCTCGGGGATCGAGCCGTGTTTGATCGTCGGGACCATGTACCCGAGCTCCCTCGCCTTCTTACACAGTTGGGAAAACACCTTGATCTGCTGCCCGCGCTCCACAAGGAAGGTCAGGGGGACCCAGGTCGCCTTCGCCATCTCGAGTAAGTTCAGGAGCGTGCACAGTTTCTTCATGAGCTTGTGCGGGAGGAGGGTATCCTTGATGCAGTACTCGGCGACCTCACCGAGCTTCGCGGCGTTCCCCTCGACGAAGCGCGCGAACATCTCTTTTGCCGGCATGTCGATCTTCTGATCGCCCAGGTACAATTTCGACACGTTGTTCAGGGAATACGAATCCAGCTTGTACCCTTTCTTCACCTCATGAAAGAGATCGAAGATGAACCGCCCGGACATGGGCAGTAACTGTAAAAAATTATCCCCGAGGGCGCTCGAACTCAGTTTCTTCTGCACGAGGTTGGATTGCGTATCCTTCAGCTTTCCCAGTTGCGAAAACTCCCATCCGCAATTGTTCCTCGCGGCTCTCTTGTGTAAGTACGCCAGGTCGAACCCGAAGATGTTCCACCCTGTCATGATATCCACGTCGTGTCGCTGGACGTAGTTCTTGAACGCCAGGAGAAGTTCTCGCTCGGTCTTGAAACTCGTGACGTCCTCGCCGGAGGTTTCCTTGTAGCACAGGCAAGTCTTTTCGTAGGGTTCGTCGGATCCGAACGTACACAGCGAAATGCCGATCTGAAAGCACGCGTCCCCTGGTACACCGGCGTCCGGGAATTTACCCGTCGAACTGTGACACTCGATATCGAACGAGGCGACCACGAACGGCGCGATATCGTCTCGGTCCACCGGTTTCAGTTGTTTCCAATCGTTGCACCACAGGTCGATGTCCACGTTCGCTAATCTTGACTGGGCACATTCGGAACCCGTGTCAAGCCACCCGGTCGACTGGATCCCGGTCCTGTGCATCAGGCGAAGCACCGGATCGAGGTTCGCCTCGTAGACTCGGTACCTCTCAAACTCAGGGGTATAGGAGAATACACTGTTGACTCGCCGCCTCGCTCCCATATTGGTGAAGGTCAGGTGCATGAAGAAGAACTCTTCGTTGTTCTGGAAACCCCAGACGTCCTTCTGTTTGGTGAGTGAGTATCCCGTCAGGCAGTCCTTTGTCTTTTTCATCGTACATAGCTTATCGTACAGCAACTCCACCTCGGGAAGCTTCGTACCCAGCGGCAGCTTCACGAAGAAGTACGGGTTAAACGCGGTCGTGACACACGCGGACTTGCCGTCCTCGGTTTTGCCGAAGATGCTGATGAGGTGCTGGTCATCGGCATCCCGGGCTTCCCAGGTCAGGGCTTGGAAGACCACCATACTTACCAAGATCTGTCGCCATTTTTTTAATATCATATATTAATAACAACATGTCTGCTGCTTTAATTGAT
>Ga0233438_10005228_pt1 | contig 11011 bp, 8 predicted proteins | sample SI_123_September_FD_182720 | JGI IMG/M metagenome (GOLD analysis project Ga0233438, IMG submission 182720) | Seawater microbial communities from Saanich Inlet, British Columbia, Canada - SI_123_September2016_10_MG | ecosystem: Environmental > Aquatic > Marine > Inlet | place: Canada: British...
GTTTCATATATTTTCTCGCCCCAACGGTTGTATATCTCTAGTCTGGCCGATCCTAACCCTTTTATGATGATAGGTTCAAAAACTTGATTCAATCCATCCCCATTGGGCGTAAAAACATTGGGCATCGTATTTTGTAAGCAGTGATTTCCCATAAGAAAGCCAAGTTGATCTAATTATCTTTCCCATAGGCAATTCTATTAAACCAGACATATTCCCCCCCACAGAATCGTTATAACTATGAAACCATGTTGGTTGCAAATTTTTGTCTAACTATAGAATACTAGGTTTATTGTACTTTGAATACGGAGGTAGACTATCATCATACCCACCAACTAAATATCCTCCTGAACCACATTGAACGACATCGCTCACTGATTCATGAACTAGACTTGTAGCTGAACGCTTAATTAAATTGGAATTCAAAATTGTTCCATTAGTTGTTAATTCAATAACTAAAATATCATAATCTTTTTGCTGAGTACTAGGTGTTTTTCGTTCACAAATCAAATCATAGTTCCCTAATAGGTTTATAAATACCCCACGCAAAAAATCACCCTCCATACCTCCAATTCGGAATGTATTCATAACATTTCCGCAAGAGTCTAATTTCATATAAAGAATATCTTGATTAGCAATACCTGGACCACTAATTGGACCACTAATATAAAGTGTTTCACCAAACACATCATATCCTTGATTTGTCTCAAAAACAAAATCAAAATGAGATCTAATTGTACTATTGCTAAATTTATACACCTTATTCAATGATTGAGAAAATCCGTTTATTGTCGCTAAGTTAAACAAGGTGAAAAGTATACCTATCCTAAATTTCATTGGGCAATTATCTAATTTTCGCAAGCAATAAATTATGTTAAAAATCATAATTGGATATGATTTTTAACCACTGCTATTTTTATGACCAATACGTTACATTTGACCTTAGTATGATGGATAAAATAAAATGTCCCCATTGTGGAAGTAATTTTGATGTAGAAGAAGCCTTAAGCGGCAAATTACAGACTCACTTTAAGGCAGAATTTGAACAAAAATTAGCCCAACAAAATCAACGGTTTGAAGCAGAACAACTAAAACTGCAAAAGGAAAAAGCCGCATTCGAAGAAAAAAAGAAAAATGAAAATGAGCTGTTTCAAGATCGTTTGAACCAACAATTACTCAAAGAAAAAGAAAGCATCCATAAACAAACCCAAGCCTCTTTTGAGCAACAACTGAAAGATCTCACCGAAGAAAATGAGAAGAAAAAAGCGGAAAACGCAGCGCTAAAGGCAATCGAAATAAGTCTACTCAAAAAAGAACGCGATTTGAAAGAACAAGCCGAAAACTTGCAGCTTGATCTCGAAAAAAAAATGCTAGACAAACAACACGAAATTGAGGAAAAGGCTCGAGCTAAAGAACGAGAAACCTTTGAATTGGAAAAAATAAAATGGCAAAAACAAATAGATGATAATAAAAGACTGGCAGAGGAAATGCGTCGAAAAGCAGAACAAGGCAGCATGCAGCTTCAAGGGGAGGTGCAAGAACTAGCCCTAGAAAACCTGCTTTTGACTTCCTACCCCTTCGATATTATTAGAGAAGTGCCTAAAGGAGTTCGTGGAGCCGACTGCATTCAAGTTGTTCAAAACAACACACAGCAAATCTGTGGTTCTATCGTATATGAGAGTAAACGCACTAAGAATTTTGCTGGTGATTGGATTGAAAAACTCAAGCAAGATCAGATGAACTGCCAAGCAGATATTGCTGTAATTGTTACGGAAACTTATCCCTCAGATATGGATCGGTTTGGTGCTAAAGATGGTGTTTGGATTTGTGGATTTCATGAAGTAAAAAGCCTTTCTTTTATTCTTCGCGAGATGGTAATTAAGACCCATGCCGTAAAATCTGCTGAAGAAAACAAGGGCGATAAGATGGAGCTACTATATACCTACCTGACCAGCAATGGGTTTGTTCAAAATATTCAGCGCATTGTCGAAAATTATGATGGAATGATCAACCAACTTAATGCCGAAAAAAAAGCCATGCACAAAATTTGGGCTACACGTGAAAAACAAATATGGGTGGTGCAAGAAAATCTAGCATCTCTTTTTGGAAGCATAAAAGGTATTGCTGGCAATGAGCTCGAAGCATCCCAGATTATGAAACTAACGGATCATCATCCAGATGAAGAAATATAACGTGAATTAAAATAAAACATATCATAACTACGAACTATTGATTAAAATTGCATTCATGCATTTTTGGTGGCTTTTCTTGCTTTTCTTTTTTCCATTTTTAGGAGGTGTCATTGGACTTACTATTCAATCTGAAAAAACACGACAGCTCAAGTTGTTTTTAGCGTTTAGTGGTGCATTTCTTATCTCTATTACCATTCTTAATTTGATTCCTGAGGTATATGAAAAAATTGGCCACCAAGCAGGGTACTATATCTTGGCTGGCTTTTTCTTGCAAATTGTTGTTGATTTTTTTACCAAAGGCATAGAACATGGCCATTTACATTTTCATGAGTTTAAAAAAGGGTTTCCCATCTCCGTGTTTTTGGCATTAAGTCTTCATGCGTTCATCGAAGGACTAGGATTAGGTGGAGATGCATTCTCCGAGGCAACCCAAAATAATCTTGTTTTTGCAATAGGATTACATGAGCTACCCGCAGCTTTTGCTCTGGCTGTGGTTCTAAAGAGCGTTTTTTCAAAAGATAAAACGAACTATTTATGGATTGCGCTATATGCTGTTATGGTTCCACTTGGAATGATTATTGGCCACCAACTTATAGACTATGCAGAGATTTTCAGTATGCTAATCGCAGTGGTTATTGGGGTGTTTTTACATATCAGTACCACCATTCTTTTCGAGAATAATGAGAGTCATACTTACGGCAGATATAAATTGATTGCCATTTTAGTAGGTTTAGTAGTCGCATTATTGGCTGTCAATCTTCATATTCACTAATCGTACCGATTAATTGTAAATTTCATTTAAAAGTCCTGCAAGCCGAACTCCTGCTTGCTCTAAACGAATTTGCATGGTTTGGGTATGTCTAAAACTATACGAATAACCTAGATTGGTATCTTTTTCAAAATCGTAACAAGCAGTTCTTAAATTTTGACTTTCTTGAGCCCATTCGCGGACCGTTGAACGCTGCCACATGGCTATTTGAGATTTGGTTATATTTCGATTTATATGATTCCCTAATTCGGTGTAGCTGAGTTGTAAATGATCAATGAGTTCTTTATCCCATATTCGATGCAAATTTGTTTTTTTCCCAAACCAGTTTACACTCACTGAATTACCTCCTCGATCTTCTTCTAATCCTACATGAAGTGGCTGATGTAAATCACCTACCAAATGAACCAAAGCCATAATGGCAAATTCTTCATTTTCCACTATACTAAACTCCTTTGTTTTAAGTTCTTGAACTAATTTTTCAATAATTTGTATAACATCCCCTGCAGATTTGTGATCGCACTCTGCGTATGTTTTACCATCTGGGATACTGACATAATGCCAAGCATTCATATGTCTATATTGGGTGTCTGAACGAATAAAATCTAGGTAATTACCACACATTTCAAGAGAATGTGATGTTAAAATTGCATCTACTTTTTTAGCTGTTTTGGAAGTAAGATGTTTTTGTGCAACATAGCCTACCACGCGATGACCTGTAGGACCCCATGCCCATAAAAAAGTAGATAAAAATATAAAAAACGCAAAAAATACAGATCGTAATGACATCATGATTACAAATCTAATACAATAGCAGCAGTTTACATGTTTCTTCGATATTGACCACCTACCTCAAAGAGAGCATCCGTAATCTGTCCTAAAGAACAGACTTTACAAGCTTCCATGAGAGCATCAAATAGATTTTCATTTTGAAGTGCAACCGATTGAATATTTTTCTGCTGTTTCTTGGATGCTTCAGCATAGCAAGTATGAAGGTTTTCTAATGTTTTAATTTGGATTTGTTTTTCTTCTTCCGTTGCTCGAATAACCTCCTTTGGTAAAATAGTAGGCGACCCATTACTACTTAAAAAAGTATTTACGCCAATTATAGGAAAATCACCATTGTGTTTTAACGTTTCGTAATACAGACTTTCTTCCTGAATCTTACTTCTTTGATACATTGTTTCCATAGCACCTAAAACACCCCCTCGCTCTGTTATACGGTCAAATTCCGACAAAACAGCTTCTTCCACAAGCACTGTAAGCTCTTCAGTGATAAAAGAACCTTGCATAGGATTTTCATTCTTAGCTAACCCCAGTTCTTTATTAATAATGAGCTGGATAGCGACAGCTCTTCTGACACTTTCCTCTGTAGGAGTGGTGATAGCCTCATCATATGCATTGGTATGCAATGAATTACAATTATCATAAATGGCATACAAAGCTTGAAGTGTAGTTCGAATATCATTAAAATCAATTTCTTGAGCATGCAAACTTCTTCCACTTGTTTGAATATGATATTTAAGCATTTGACTTCGCTCATCTGCACCGTATTTTAATTTCATTGCTTTAGCCCAAATCTTTCGTGCAACCCTTCCAATAACCGCATATTCTGGATCTATACCGTTGGAGAAGAAAAATGACAAATTAGGACCAAAATCATTGATATTCATTCCCCTACTCAAATAATACTCTACATAGGTGAATCCATTGGCTAAGGTAAATGCTAATTGTGTAATTGGATTTGCACCAGCTTCTGCGATATGATATCCTGAAATGGACACAGAATAAAAATTTCGAACCCCATGATCCGTAAAATATTGCTGTACATCTCCCATTAACCTGAGTGCGAATTCAGTAGAGAAGATACACGTATTTTGAGCTTGATCTTCTTTTAATATATCTGCCTGAACCGTACCCCGAACTTGTTTTAATGTGTCTGCTTTAATTTTAGAATAAATATCCGAAGGGAGCACCATATCACCTGTTACTCCAAGTAGCATGAGTCCTAGGCCGTTATTACCCACTGGCAATTCTCCTTCATACTGCGGTTGTTTTATACCACGTGAATTAAAAAAGGCATCTATTTTAGCTTTTATCTCTTTTTCAATGCCTTGCTCATGAATATATAGTTCACATTGTTGATCAATGGCAGCATTCATAAAATAACCTAAAAGCATAGGCGCAGGACCATTGATAGTCATACTTACCGACGTCATTGGATTGGCTAGGTTAAATCCAGAATACAGCTTTTTTGCATCATCCAAACAACAAATACTCACTCCAGCATTACCAATTTTACCATAGATATCAGGACGATGATCTGGATCATTTCCGTATAAGGTTACCGAATCAAAGGCTGTGCTTAACCGTTTAGCGGGCATACTACTACTCAAATAATGAAAACGTTTATTCGTTCTTTCAGGACCTCCTTCACCCGCAAACATACGAGTTGGGTCTTCTCCTTGACGTTTGAATGGGTATATTCCTGCTGTAAACGGAAATTTACCGGGCACATTTTCTTGTAAATTCCATTGTAAAATGTCACCCCAAGCCTCATATTTAGGTAGCGATACTTTGCTTATTTTTTGATGTGATAGTGAGGTTGTTTTAGTTTCAACCTTAATTTCTCTTCCACGGACCAAATACGTATATATATCATTGGCGTATGCCGCTTTTAGCTGATCCCACTCGTCTAAAACCACCTGAAGTTTGGGGTCAAAATCAAGAGCCACTCTGGCATACGTCTCTTTTAAATCTTTTATCAAACGATCAGAATCGTCAACCGCTGTCTCTTGAATAGTCTGAATAGTTTTATGAATTCCGAATAATTTTTGAGCAATATTGGCTTGTTGTTTTGCCCATTGATTGTAACTCCGATTATTTTCTGCTATTTCAGATAAATACCTAACTCGTTTAGGAGGTATAATATATATTTTCTCACTCAATTCTTGAGTAGTACCATACGAAGTATTTAGATCCGCTTTTGTGTTAGTTTGAATCGTTTTTATCAGTGTAGCATACAATGAATTAACACCTGGATCATTAAATTGACTTGCTATAGTCCCAAAAACGGGCATTTCATCTGGATCTTGATCAAATAATTGATGATTCCGTTGAAATTGTTTCTTAACATCTCTGAGTGCATCTAGAGCCCCACGTTTATCAAACTTATTGAGTGCTATCACATCCGCAAAATCAAGCATATCAATTTTCTCTAACTGGGTGGCAGCTCCATATTCTGGAGTCATTACATATAAACTCACATCACTGTGATCTGTAATCTCTGTGTCGCTTTGTCCAATACCCGAAGTTTCTAAAATAATTAAGTCATACCCGGCCACTTTCAATATATCTTTAGCCGTATCAATATGCGCTGACAAGGCTAAATTTGCTTGTCTTGTTGCTAAAGAACGCATATAAACTCGCTCACTACGAATACTGTTCATTCGGATTCGGTCACCTAAAAGGGCACCGCCAGTTTTTCGTTTTGATGGATCTACTGATATAATTGCTATGTTTTTTTTAGGGAAATCCAGTAAAAAACGTCGAACTAATTCATCTACTAAGCTACTTTTTCCTGCTCCCCCAGTTCCAGTTATTCCTAACACAGGAGTTGATATCGTTTTAGCCTCACTTTGAATTTGATCTAAAAAGGCTTTGTTTTCTTTAGGAAAATTTTCTGCAGCAGAAATAATCCGTGCAATAGACATCTTGTTGCGTGTCCTGAACGAATCTATTTCGCCATTTAGATGTTGACCTGTTGCAAAATCTGATTTTTGAATTAAATCATTAATCATTCCTTGAAGTCCCATAGACCTTCCATCATCTGGATGATATATTTTAGCTATGCCATATGCTTCTAACTTCTCAATTTCTTCTGGTAAAATTGTGCCCCCACCGCCACCAAATAGTTGAATATGACTAGCTCCTTTTTCAACCAAAAGATCGCGCATATATTTAAAATATTCATTATGACCTCCTTGGTAACTGGTCATTGCAATCGCATTGGCATCTTCTTGAATAGCTGTATTAACAACTTCTTCAGCACTTCTATCATGGCCTAAATGTATCACTTCACATCCACTCACCTGAATTATCCTTCGCATAACATTGATTGCGGCATCATGGCCGTCAAACAAGGATGCGGCAGTTACAATTCTAACTTTATGTTTAGGAGAATAGGGCGTTTGATCTTGCATGTGCAAATTATTATTAGTTACAAAGATAAGTGATTGAAAACGTTCGAAAATAGTATACCTAGAATAGAATATTTAAAAATAAGTAATTGAAGGAAAAAGAATGATCCAACATTAAACCAATTGACCAACGGTATTTCTTTTATATTTACAGCAAATTTATTAAATAACATTAATGATAATAATCAGAGGATTCATTGGAATAATCATTTTGATTGGATTTGCTTTCATTTTTAGTAAGCATAAAAAACATATCAACTGGAAATTAGTCTTATCAGGTATTTTGATCCAATTTATACTCGCAATTCTTGTATTTAAACAAATCGAAATTCCATTCACGAATATTTCTATTTCAATTATATTCACATTTTTAGCTGGCTTCTTTACTCAATTATTAGCTTTTACTGATTCTGGTGCCCAGTTTATTTTTGGAAATTGGCCAGATTCTGCTCAAATCTTCAAATTGGGGTCTAATGGACCCATTGAACATACAATTGGTTATGTGTTTGCCTTTAAGGTTTTGCCAACTGTCGTTTTCTTTTCTGCACTTACCTCACTTCTTTATTATTTAGGAATACTCCAAAAAATTGTTTTCGGATTTGCTTGGGTACTTAGTAAAACGATGCGGCTATCTGGTGCAGAAAGTTTGGCAGCAGCCGCCAATATTTTTGTGGGTCAAACTGAAGCACCCTTGATTGTAAAACCATACATTGCTCATATGACTAAATCTGAGATTATGTGTTTAATGACAGGAGGTATGGCAACTATAGCTGGCGGTGTTTTTGCTGCATTTATTGGATTTCTTGGAGGTGATGACATCGCTTCTCAACAAGAATTCGCCAAACATTTGTTAACTGCATCTATTCTTTCTGCACCAGCTGCAATTGTCTGTGCCAAAATTCTATTTCCAGAGACTGAAGAAATCAATCAAAATTTAGAAATCAACAAAGAAAAAATAGGGAATGGACCACTAGAAGCAATTTCCAATGGCACTACCGACGGAATAAAGCTTGCCGTCAATGTAGCTGGTATGATTTTGGTTTTTCTAGCATTTATTTCCTTGATCAATTATTTGTTAATCAATATTATCGGAGAATTCAACGGAATAGGATCTTGGCAATTTACATCCCTCAATGAAATTATTGAGACAAGGACTATATTTGATTCATTCAATCTTCAGATGATATTGGGATATCTTTTTGCTCCCTTTGCATGGATTATTGGTATCCATTCAAATGACATATTAATAGCTGGTCAACTACTGGGTGAAAAAACCGTCATCAACGAATTTATTGCCTATTTATCGCTGAAAGACATCGTTGCAGAAAATACAACAAATGCCCTCCTTCAAAAAAGAACCATCATTATTCTTACCTACGCATTGTGTGGATTTTCCAATTTTGCATCCATAGGCATCCAAATTGGAGGTATTGGTTCTATTGCTCCTAATCAACGAAGCACATTAGCTAAACTAGGACTTCGATCTCTTTTAGGAGGAACATTGGCTTGTCTCATGACTGCAGCAGTAGCAGGTATGTTCACATTATGATGAATCGCGGTTTTTTATATGGTGATGGTTTTTTTGAAACTATACGTATATATAATGGACAGGCGCCTTTGTTACATTATCATATTCAACGTATCCATGAGGGTTTGAAAATTTATCATCTTGAGCACTCTTTCCCAATTGATGAACTGTTCATAAAATCACTTATAACCAACGAAAACCAAATTATTAGAGTAAATTTTTTTAGAAGCGGTGGTGGTAAATATTTACCAGAAAATAATGAATTATCATTTGATTTCACGTGTGAGCAATGTGATTTACCCTTCTTTCTTCCTACCCAGTTAGATCTCGAATCTGAACTCCAGAAAGCTCCAATTCAATTGGGTCAATTCAAACTTTATGATCAACCCAAACCTGTTGTGAATTGGTTGACGGTTAAAAGCTTATCTAGTATATACTATGTTTTGGCCGCTGAATTCATGAAAAAATCAGAAGCCGACTACTTATTCATAAAAAATCAGGACGGAGATATCTGTGAGGAATTGATTAGCAATATTTTAATTTTTGACGGAGAAAATTATATGACTCCATCACTGTCATCTGGTGGAATATACGGAGTCACATTAAGGCATATTATTTCAAATTATCATTTTCAAATTATTGAAAGAAAAATAAACTATGATGATATATGCCATGCTTCAAAGATATTTTCATTGAGAGGCACAGTAGGAATAACCCGCATAAAATAAAAATGCCCACTTTATTCAAGTAGGCATAATTCTATTTGTTTGTAATTATATTAGTAACGGTAATGTTCGCCTTTATAAGGACCTTGCATACCTACACCTATATAATCAGCTTGATCTTTGCTTAATTCTTCTAACTCAACCCCAATTTTAGATAAATGAAGAGCTGCCACTTTTTCATCCAAATGTTTAGGAAGAACATAAACTTCATTGTTATAGTTTTCTGAATTTTGCCACAATTCTAGTTGTGCGAGCGTTTGATTTGTAAATGAATTACTCATTACAAATGACGGATGACCAGTAGCACAACCTAAGTTAACCAATCGACCTTCAGCTAATAATATTATTTCATTGCCATCAATATTATAAACATCCACTTGAGGCTTAACCTCAAACTTGGTATGTCCATAATTCGAATTTAAATAGGCTACATCTATTTCATTATCAAAATGACCAATGTTACAAACAATTGTTTTATCGTTCATTAATTTGAAGTGTTTTTCAACAAGAATGTCTTTATTTCCTGTAGCTGTTACTACAATTTGAGCTCTTGGAATAGCATTTTCCATCTTTTTGACTTCATAACCGTCCATAGCAGCTTGCAAAGCACATATTGGATCAATTTCAGTTACGATCACACGAGCGCCAGCTCCAGAAAGAGATGCAGCTGTCCCTTTACCAACATCACCATATCCAGCAACAACTGCTACTTTCCCGGCAATCATTACATCAGTAGCTCTTCGAATAGCATCTACAGCACTTTCTTTACAACCATATTTATTGTCAAATTTTGATTTAGTAACAGAATCATTGATGTTAATGGCAGGCAAAGGAAGAGTTCCTATTTTTTGTCTATCATGCAGCCTTAGCACTCCAGTTGTTGTCTCTTCAGAAATTCCTTTGATACCACTTACAAGTTCTGGATAATTATCTAAGACCATGTTGGTCAAATCACCTCCATCGTCAAGAATCATGTTTAGCGGTTTATCACCTTCAAAAGCATGAAGTGTTTGTTCAATACACCAATCAAACTCTTCCTCGTTCATTCCTTTCCAAGCAAAAACTGGAATTCCAGCGGCAGCTATTGCCGCAGCAGCTTGATCTTGCGTTGAAAAGATATTACAACTACTCCAAGAAACTTCTGCACCAAGAGCTGTCAAGGTTTCAATAAGAACAGCAGTTTGGATGGTCATGTGAAGACATCCTGCTATACGTGCACCTGCTAGAGGTTGTGATGGTCCAAACTCTTCACGAAGAGCCATTAGGCCCGGCATTTCTGCTTCAGCAATATTTATTTCTTTTCTTCCCCACTCAGCAAGTGAGATATCTTTAACCTTATATCTAGTCATTGATTCTGTTGTCATCTTATTTTTATATTGGTGCAAATTTAATATTATATAAACAATCCTTTGATTCCTTTTGTTGCATATTTGTAAAATAAAATTAAAAACCTATGTATCCAGAAGAATTAGTAGCTCCAATGCGAGCAGATTTAACCAACAATGGTTTTGTAGAACTGAGAGATTCAGAACAAGTTAACAATACATTTAGAAATTGTAAAGGAACAGCCCTTTTGGTTGTTAATAGTGTATGTGGTTGTGCTG
>Ga0233438_10005235_pt1 | contig 10999 bp, 9 predicted proteins | sample SI_123_September_FD_182720 | JGI IMG/M metagenome (GOLD analysis project Ga0233438, IMG submission 182720) | Seawater microbial communities from Saanich Inlet, British Columbia, Canada - SI_123_September2016_10_MG | ecosystem: Environmental > Aquatic > Marine > Inlet | place: Canada: British...
TTACGGTCATCTAATGATTCATATAAGTTTTCTAGCTTAGCTCTCAAATCTAGATTTTCTAAAACTTGTGACATTTCGTTGTGTTTTTTTTATTATAGAATTTAATTATATATCTCCGGCTTTTTTTAGGATATTACCCGTTGAATTTCTTTTTAAGACCTTCAAGTACTGCAGCCATGTATGCATCACTTTCTTTATTAACGGATTCTTCGATTTCGATCTCATCTCCACTTTCTTCGTCTTCGATGTTTTCTTTATCCTTTTCTTCTTTTCCGTCTTTATCAAGTTCAACCTCTTCAGCTTCACTTGTTAATATATCTTTAATTTTATCTAGTTTTTTCTTATCTTTTTTAGCATCTTTAACTGCTTTATCTAAACCAGATTCAGAATCATCGGAATCATCAGATTCTTTATCTTTAGGAGCTTCATCATCAGCACCTTGATATTCATCTTCATCACCATCGGCAAGATCATCGATCATATCATCAATATCTTCACCATCACCTTCTTCAATTTGAAGTGATTCTTTATTAAGTTTTTCTGATACACTCTCATGTTTTTTACCGCATGATTCGTACATCTCTTTTAATTTTGATTTATCAGCATCTGGATATTTTTCACAAACTTGTTCGTAAGTCATTCCATCTGCAATACATTTTGTTACCTCTTCGTTAGTTGGCATTTTATTTTCAGACATTTCATCTATTTGATCGCTTCCAGTTAAACCTAAAAGAAATGCAGCAGCTGCATCTTCAAAAGTTTTCTTAGTCTTTGCTTCGTTAACTAATGATTCGTTAAGATATAAATGAACATAGTTACTTCCTTTCTGAGAATAAATTGATTTAATCTCAAATTCCGTTTGACCTTTTATATAATATGCTTTAAAGAATAAGTTATCATCAAGCTCTCCAAAGAAATGATTTGATTTACCTGTAAAGAATTCAGCCTTTGGATATATTGATTTTACTTCCTTTTGGGTAGTAGCATCTAAAACATCTTTATTAAAATCTTTTACAAATCTAGCTTCATTAACTTCTGATTCGTAAACAACGGCACCATCAGGCATATAAGAATAAACAGCATAACCACCTCTTCCTATTGTTGCGATTGCTGGTTCATCCATATCCATTTCATCAGCAGCAATTCCACTATCATCGAAATCAAGTAATTCACTAGCTTTACCAACTCCAACAACAGTATAAGGCTCATCATTATAGTCTATAGCAACCATTCCTGGTTTTACTTTATTATGAGGTCTTACTGAACGTTTAGCATTTTTATTAATTTTAGCTTCATTAATGGTCATTTGATTAGCTTCCATTACTGCAATTTCTAAATTCTTAAGTGCATCTTTTAATTCACTATCAGTAAATTCTATATTAGAATCGTCACTAGTTCCTTGAGCAGTTGATTTAAATATATGTATAGGTCCAACCTTTCCTTCATATTCATATTCCGCTTGCCAAACATCTAAACCTAAATCTAATAAAGCGTACATAGAACCTTTTTCTAAATCTTTTTCTTTTTTGATTAATCCAGAAAGTTCATTTGGTTTAACCCAATTAGGAAATATTTCTTTCCCTTTCCAACGAGATGCTTCATCGATCGATTCGTCATCCTCTTCATTAATATCAGAAAGAAACTTATTTGCGGTTTCCTCGAAGGTTTTCTTAGTCTTAGCTTCATTCATATTCTTTTCGCCAGAAAATTCAACTCCACCGAATTTAGACATTGCTTTGTCTATTCTCCAAGATTCAACACCTAATGATGTTAAGTATGTTCTAATAATAGATTCATTCTTTCCTTCACCTATAAGCTTTTGAATAATAGGATCTAATGATCCAGGTCCGAAGTGTTTGTATGTTCCTCCGATAACCAAATTTTCATTGACAAATTCGTCAAAATTCTTTAATTTGCTCATTGTATAATTTTATTTTGTTTATATATTTATCCTTTGTAATTAAGTTAATTTAGCTGCTTGTTGCACCACCGTTTTTAGGTAATGGACTTGGATTTCTCACTGGCCATGTTGGACCATATCCTCCTCGATTATCAGTGTTAGTAGGATCAACTTGATTTCCGGATTGATTCGGTCCATTTCCGTTAACGTTATTAGTTACGCTATTATCGAAGGTTCCTGTATTAGATCCTTTATCATTTTCAAATCCACTTGTACCTGATGCGGTTTGATTGTCACTACCTGGACCAAACGCATTTTCGTTAGTACCAAAATCTGCAGCAAATGGACTAATGCTACTAATACCTCCTTGATCGGCAAATAATATATTTGAACCAAATCCTTGCATTACGTTTGATGCATCGAATTCCGTATCATTAGGTCCGAGGAATCCATTTTCAGCATTTTTAAATATCGGTAAGAATGTTTGAACTTCTATATTAAAAGTTACCTTCCATTCTTTTTTATCGCCAAATGAATATTCAATAGGTCTTTCTTTAGAAAAATCTTCAGGCATTGAAGCAACCGCAGGAATTCGAGTACCATCGATATCAACTTGAAATATTTGATGTTTATAGAATATTTGAATAGCTCTTTGAATAGCTTTAAATATATCTAAATTTGTATTAACATGAATATCAACGGTAAATGGCATTTTTAAAGGTACCATAAATACTTCAGAACTTTTAGTTCGTAAAGTTCCGTCTTCTTGAATTCTTTGATAAAATGCTCTTACGAATTTATTAGTCATAGAACCAGCATCAATAGAAACACCATCTAACTGTACAATACCTCTAGGTATTTGATTATATACTCCTTCAGCTTTTGTTTTATCAGTTCCACCAGCAGAGACATTATTCATAAACGTATCCATCAAAAAACGTTCATCGCCAGTTGTACTAAAATAAAATGGAATGTTAATTTTTTTCTTCTCGGTTTGGCTAATTCTATTATACCAATACATTTTATTATTAAGCGTCGCTAGTACACCTATTAATATATTACGTAGAACTACATCACTTTTATTAAATTCTAAATCGTAAAGTTGAGACATTTATTTAGATAATTTTGTTATTCTCTTTATATATCCATTATGTAATGGTTTCTAAATTTAGTTTAGAGAATCCACCTTCCTTAAAGGCTTCTGCTTTAATATCAAAAAGATTTACTGGTAATTCTGAGTGATTTATTACCCATGTATTTAATCCAGTTTCTTGTACAGTATCTTTTAGTATTGCAATAATTTCGTGAATTCCACCGCCATCAATTGATGAGAATATTTCATCTAAGAAAAGTAAATTAATTGATGGGTATCGTACTTTAAGTAATTTAATCATTGCTATAATAATAACAAAATCTGATTTTTTCCTTTCACCAGTACTCATTGTATTCGGATTAATTGTTTCTCCTAATGATGTTATGATACAATCGAATTTTTCATCAAATCTAATTCTATGTGGTATGTGCATTTGTTTTAACATAGATTCTATTGATGCATTAAGTGGAGGTAATATAGTTTTTAACGCAAGATTTTTAATACCCTCTTCTCCTAGAATTGTTTCTACTAATTCTAAAAATTTATCTTCATTTTCTTGCTTATATTTTTTACCTGATTTATCTTCAGTCTTTTTATTATTTTCTGTAATAAGTTGTTTAAGGTATTGAAAGTCCTTTTTCTCAGATTTAGATACTATTTGATCTAGCTCATATTTATATTGAGATGTTAAAGTTTCTAATCTAACAATACTATCTTTTGATGATCTAATGAATCCATCACATTTATTTAGGTTAGTTTGTGCAGATTCTAATTCTGATCTAATTTCTTTTAATTCTACCTTATTAAGCTTTGCATCGGATAATAAACTTTCTTTAATATGTCCATGTTCTCCATGCATATCAAATTCACTTCCACATGTAGGACATTTATCTTTTTCAAATAAATCCAAACGTTTTTTAATATCGAGTAAATTAGTGGTAATAGTTGATTCACTAGATGATTTCTCTTGAACTATCTTTTGGAATTCAATATATCTATTATTTAATATTTTCAATTTATCTGATGTATCTGTATGTTTTAATTCGATAGTAGATAATTTGTCTTGGTATTCTTCGATTAATTTTGATTGATCTACTCGTTTTTCTTTTTTAAGTATTTCAATTTTTTCATTGATAGAATCTATACTTTCCTCAAGTATGTTTAATTCATCGTACAATGTTTGAATGTCTTGCTTTACCTCTCTACGCTTTTCTCGTATAGATTCCCTCATAGCATTAATAACAGTGAATCCAAATAATCGATCAACAATATTTCGCTTATCTCCTCGTGACATTGTTAAAAACGATTTAAAATCATTGACAGATAACATGATGATATTTTTAAAGACTTGATATGGAATATCTAATAATTCAGTTTCCATATAATCTTGTACATTCTTATTACCAGCTTGATCGTATGGTTCATCGTTAATAAACAATTCAAAATAGTTCGGAGTTATTCCTCGTTTAATTGTAATATCTTTTCCTTTACAAGACATACATAAAGTAACTTCCATACCTCGATTAATTCGATTAGCTAAATCACCAAGTCGTTTACCTTCAACTTTACCATATAATGCGTATGTTAGTACTTCGGCTATTGTGCTTTTTCCTGCACCATTTTGGCCGACTAATAAATAAAGTTGACCATCTTTAGTAAAATCAATTTTAGATGGTACGTTACCATATCCATTAAAGTTTTTCCATTCTACGCTTTTTATTCTCATTATTTGCTATTTTGTAAATATACTTGTTTAAGTAAAGATAACACTTTTGTTTTTGTTGCACCTTCAATACTCATACCTTCAACGAATTTTTCACATAAATTGTAAGTATCTAAAGTTTTATCATAGTCAATATCATATTCCATTAAATTATCGTTATCATCTAATTCAAATGGTATAACATCTAGTTTTTTAGATACTTTGCTTAATGCATCAATTAATGGCGTTACTTGATATTTCATTAAATAATCATTAGGCACATACACATCAACGAAATTATTATCAGCAGCATTTATTAAATCTTGCATAGTTGAATCTAACGCTCGATTTATATACAACTTTACAAATTTAGATGAGTATGTATTTTCATAAAAATGTTCAGTTCCGGTTTCAAAATCTAAACATATAAAACCCTTTTTATTATTAGTATCTGACCGCGTCATTTGATATGGATTGCCTACATATCTTATATTTTTATATTGTTGTGCTAAATGAATATGACCAGTAAATACCTTTTTAAATTGTTTACATTCATTACTTGCTAATCCTTCGCCTGAATGTCGATATTTATCGAATTTAGCTCCACGAATAGTAGTATGACAAAATAGATAATCAGCATCACTACCACTAACAACTACCTTTTCGTCAGATTCAGATTTCCTCCAAGGCATTAGTAATGATGTACAATATTTTGTTTTTAGTGTTGCAGGTTCTTTTAATATAGTTACATTTGGGATGTACTTAAGAGTATCTAACGATGTAACTTCATTTGAATTTTTTCTCATGATATCATGATTTCCTGCAATCACATAAATACCATCTACAAATATTTCTGAAAACTTCTCAAATAAATTTAAAGTTTTATTTAATACAAGCAAATTAACGCTTTGTCTATTATCATAAACATCTCCACAATGAATTAGTATATCACCCTTTTTGTAATTTTCTTTTACACGTGGAATGAAAAACTCCTCAAAATATAGTGTCATTCGCTCTAACCATTCAACGCTATTATTCCTAGCTCCAAAATGTGTGTCAGATATTATCCAGGCTCTTTTGGCCTTTCCATTTGGTATAATCATATACTTAAAATAACGGTCCTCCAGTTTTCTCTTTCAACGAACCTCCGTTTCTTAATTCTTCTATTAATTCTTTCTTGAATGTATTTGATAACGAATCATAAAACTTATTTGAATTGATATCAAAATAATCTTGTACAACTGAAAATAATTGTACTTTAGGAAAACCACCAAATTCCGATAATGTATATGAATACACTTCGTTTATTTGCATTTTATTCAGTTTCTTAAAAGTTCCTTCTTTATCAGGTTTGTTATATTTTTCGTATTTACTTTTAACTAAGAATTTAGAAACGATATCATATATCATCCCGTATTCAATATCAGATTCAGTTAAATTAGATTCATATCCATCAACTGGAGTAAAACTAATAGGTGTACCATCGTATTCAGTTAACTCATAATTGTTATTGAATATCTTATCATCTTGTAAAGATGTTGTTCTATCTAATGGATCTGGTATTTTATTTTCTTCGTTATCTTTTGTGTTTTCGTCTTCCCACATAATTTTTATTTTATTAAGTTAATGAAGCTACAATTTCATCGGTTTCTGTTAATCTCATATACTCATAATTTATTGTATATCTACATTTACTATTTTTACCTTGACCATTTCTCATTTTCATTAGTTTTAACCAATACTCGTTATTTAAATGCATTGATGAGTCTTGTATAATACCGTACATAACATCGGCTGTATGTGATAAACCTGCAGATTCTGCAATATTACCCATAGTAATTTCAGATGAATCGTATCCACTTCGATTAATTTGTGTTGCTGTAATAATTAACCACTCGTTCCTTTGTGCCATTGCTCGAAGATCTTCGGCTATTTGCTTAATCTTCATGTATGTATTTTCACTGTTAGGATTTCGGTGATTTGCTAATATATTAATGTAATCAACTACGATTACTTTTAATTTAATTCCTTTCGTATCTTCAAGCGTTCTTAAATAAGATTCTAAATCTGGAACAGTAGCTTGTGATGTTGGAAATTCTTTTACATATAGATTTCCTGGAGGAATAATTGATCCTGAAAGAGATTGTAATTTTTTCTTAACTTTATTAGGATCTTTTGCAAAATCTCGATATTTGGATATTGCTACATTTAATAAGTTAGCACCTAAACGTTTTACCACATCGCCATCGGACATTTCGGCAGATATAAATGCAACGTCAACACCTTCTTGAATATATCTAACTGCATCGTTTGCTAACCAAATAGATTTACCGATATTTTGTTCACCTGCATAAACTACTAAAGATTTTAATGTATATCCACCGGAAGTTCGTTGATCTATCCATTGATGAGTAGTTGTTACTCGCATTTCATCGGATGGTTTGTGTGAATCAGGATCAAAGAAATTTAAACCTAAAGATTCATCAAAAACAATTGAATTATTTTCAACAAATAATCCTTTAGTTTTGTTAACGATATCTTTAATATTCTGTGGAGTTACCTTTACAGTTTTTACATATTCAATTGTATCTATTATAGTTTTATCTAAATTCTTCCATAATATCCAAGCTTCGGTAGTTTCTTGAATCCATGAATCATCGTATGTTTTTAAGTTTTGACCAAAAACTAGATCAACCAAAGAATCTGTTAATCTTTCTTTAAATTTAGGATCTTTGGTTAAAAGTTTTAATTGATCTAACGATGGTGATTCTTTAAACCGTTCGAAAAATGTTTGAGATACTCGATACATTAAACCAAGATCTTCGTTTTCAAAGAATTCCTGTTTAATTGATTTAAAATATTTTGGATTGTCTAATGTATATAAATAAAAGACTTTTTCAAATTCTACAATATCGAGCATAATGTGTTAACGTTTATTTATTATATAGTAATTTGTGTGTTTAGTTTCCTTAAATACTAATATATTTTCGGATTCTAATAAATCAGATATTAATTCGTTAGCCGAATTTGGCAAATCCTTCTCTTTTACAAGAGCATTCGTAAACACAGTCTCACCTTTATCTTCGAGGCCTCTGTATTCATGAATAAAGGATTTACCACCTTCTAAATGATACCACATATCGGCAACCGCAAAAAGATCTTCCATAGTTGGATATTCTTTACCATCTTTATACGTTCCGATAATATATTTTACTTTAAAATCATTCTTCGTCATTTGATTCTATTATAGATTCTAATTCATCAACGAGAGTTTCGTTAGTTCCGTAAGAGAAGCTAGGTTGAATAATGTTTTTGTCTAAATTTTCTAGAACTTCTTGTGGAAATCCTACTGGAGAAAATAATTCTTGTATATCGATTGTATCATCCATATGTCTTGCAACATATTTCCTTGCGGTTTCTTTTTCAATAAATGCAAGTTCTAATCCATTCTTTTCGGATGTCCATATTGTTTCTCGTAATTTATCCTTTTCTTTATCCGATATTTTTTGTTTATCAATATCTTTAGCTTGGATAATATTTCCTTTTGCAATACCACAATTTTCCCATGAAATATAATTTTGTAATCCCATGAATTTATTCATACCTTTACTAAAATGAATTATGAATTTAACTGGAGTAGGTTTAGCAAAACGATTTTTATTTGGAGTCGCTGTCACCACAATACCGGCTTTTTCTTGTCCTTCTTTTAACTGCGCCTTTCTTAAAAATAATATAATTGAAGCGAAGTATTCGGGTCCAGTACCACCACCTGCTGTAACAATAGGGATAAAAGATTGACCGGAATAAGTGTGATTTGTAAATACAAATGGTATTTTACATTCTGCTAATTGAGTTCCTAATATACGGAATAATGATTTAATGGTTTTAGCTCTTGTCATATCGGCTTTATCACTTCCGCTCATCGCATCATCAATTTCTTTTTGGGATGCAAGGTTACCTAATGAATCTAAGCAAACCATAATTTTAGGAACTTCCATTCCTTTTCGTTTTTGTTCACTTAATATTTTAACTAAATTAGTTATAGACGTTCTAAATTCTTGTATTGTATTACAAGGTTCATATCTAAATAATTTAGGATCTATACCAAATTTTTCTATTAGATCAATATCTATTGCGGTTTCTGAATCGTAAAAGACGATTTGATAGCCTTGCTCCTGTGCTTGTCTTACTACGTTTAATAATAAGAATGTTTTTCCAGTTCCTGAAGGTCCTGCAAAACATACTGATCGATTGTTTGGTATACCACCAAATAAACTACCTGATAAACAGGCATTTAATAAATAGTTTCCAGTTCCTATAAATTCGTCGATTTTAGAAAAGGTACTCCTATCCATAGTTTCTCCATAAAGAGAATGTTTTGATAAAGATTTATTTAAATCTTCAAATGAAAATTCTTTACTTGCCATATATTTTTTATTTTTTACATTTGCAATCAACACATCCACCAGATTCTGGTACGTATGTATAGTTCTCCCAACTTCTTCCATTACTACTAAAGCCTGATTGATCCGTATTGCAGTTGCAAATGATTTCAAAGTTTTCATATCCTTCGAAGGCTACTGCTAAATCATAAACTTTTAAATTTGATCCAAAATTATGAATCGTTACTGTTTTTCTTTCTTCGTCTACTGTGTATTTCATATTATTGTTTTTAAAATAGTGATATTGTGTATGCTAAACTTCGGTTTAGTCTTGGCATTCCGGATGGAACGATTATTCGATTTAATGGTTCTAATATAAACATTTCAAATTGTCGATCCATATCTATTTTCGGTGCTAATTGATATGGATAATTTCCAGGTAAATAACCAAATACATCGCAAAATTGATCTGACGCATAATACCATCTAATTTTATCGCTTGTTTTAATCATTTCAAAATCATTCTTTTGTTTTGAATTATTAACAAGATAATTGTGATGTGCACCTGCTCGAACATGTATAGGACATCCTTTAGCTAATTCAAATTCGTTTGTATCATTTACTACAAATTTATTGTAATCACCGATTCTACGATTTGACGATATTTGTTCAATATCAGCTAATTGAAATTCTTTCTTAATTCCTTTAAGTACTCTTGTTAATCCACCAATAGCATCATTATCTAATTTATCTTTAGAAAAAAGAAATTTAACAAGATCAGTTAGTTTATCTCTACAAAATGCTGGAGTTGAGGATTGAATAATTTCTAAACCTTTTGTTGATATGTAAGATCCTGCATCGAAAGTTTTACCGTCTTTCCATATTATATTTTGTACATATTTCTTTTTCGCTACCCATATTGCATTATGTGCAATAGTTTCAAGTTCAAAATCTAGGAAATTATCTGAGTTATATGATTCTGCATATTTAGATAAAACCATTTTAATATAGTCTGCTAATCTATGTTTATTGATTTTTAAGATAAAATCCATTACGGTACCTTGCCAATCACAAGATTCCATTACTTCTTCAAATATAATATAACCTGAATCTGTATCAGTATATTTCCAAACATTTTGTGTTAATGGTTTTACTTCACTAGTAATACCCATTGCTTCATGTAACTTTTTATCTTTGTGCCAAAACTCTTTGAAGTATTTTTCTACGTTTACTTCGGTATGTTTAATAGCATCTTGACCTTGAAGCGTAACTGTTTCGGCAATATCAGTACTACGGAAATGAAAGTAATCGTTAGCAAATGCACCATAAATTGAGTTAATCGCTAATTTGATTGCTTGCTCGAGATTGTAATTCATCAAGCTTTCATGCTCCATCGATTTTATTTTCGCTTCTAGTTCTTTCATTAAGCTTTTATTGCAAGGTTAAGAGCAACCCTAGTTGAAGAATCTTCCGAATCTAATAGAAGTTTATTTTGGCATACGGTTACTTTGTATGATTCTTTATCAATTCTAGAAAAGAATGTTTTAAATAAATCTACTGAATTATGTTCTTCGGTTACTGAATCATCGATAATAATATCATAAGTATCACCAGCCACATGAACACCACGTTTATCTGAATATATCTTAAATAACTCGTTTTTATCTAACGTAATAAGATTATTTAGTTTTGTTAAGTTTTCTTGTGAAAGATCAAATTCGTATATTGAATTATCTTTGCCAAATGCGGCACTAACTTGAGCTTCGGACATTGTAGTAAAACCGAGTGAAACATCGGCACAATGTAAAGTAACTTCAAGAACACCGTCTCGGATAATTAGCTTTTCAGCGAAATACTCGTCACCTTCTTGATAATAATGTAATGTTCCTCGCAAATTATGAATATCAAAGAATTTTAAACAA
>Ga0233438_10005238_pt1 | contig 10992 bp, 12 predicted proteins | sample SI_123_September_FD_182720 | JGI IMG/M metagenome (GOLD analysis project Ga0233438, IMG submission 182720) | Seawater microbial communities from Saanich Inlet, British Columbia, Canada - SI_123_September2016_10_MG | ecosystem: Environmental > Aquatic > Marine > Inlet | place: Canada: British...
GGTATATCTGCAACTTGTTTATCATCAAAGAATAGTTCGATTTTTTTTGATTTAGTTGTTTTACCAATTACTGCAAAATCTAAATTCCATTTATCAAATATTTTTTTTGCTTGTTCTTCTTTACCGCTTTCTAAAACAATCAACATTCTTTCTTGGCTTTCAGAAAGCATAATTTCATAAGGGGTCATATTTGCTTCTCTACAAGGAACTTTGTTTAAATTAATTTCAATTCCAAGATTTCCTTTTGAAGCCATTTCTATACTAGAGGATGTTAATCCTGCTGCACCCATATCTTGGATAGCAATAATAGAGTCTCCGGCCATTAATTCTAAGCAAGCTTCTAGAAGCAACTTTTCTGTAAATGGATCTCCAACTTGAACTGTTGGTTTTTTTTCTTCAATTTTTTCATCAAAACTAGCTGAAGCCATACTTGCACCATGAATTCCATCACGACCTGTTTTTGAGCCCACATAAATAACTGGCTTATTAAGACCTGCTGCTTTTGAGAAAAAAATCTTATCTTTTTTAACTAAACCTAAAGTCATGGCGTTTACTAAAATATTTCCATTATAAGAGCTATCAAAGTTCGTTTGACCAGCAATTGTTGGAACACCCATACAGTTACCATAACCTCCAATACCGTGAACTACACCTCTAAGTAAATTTCTAGTTTTTTTGTGTTGAGGCGAGCCAAAATGAATAGAGTTTAAATTAGCAATAGGACGAGCCCCCATTGTAAATACATCCCTCATAATTCCTCCCACACCAGTAGCGGCTCCTTGATAAGGTTCAATAAAAGAAGGGTGATTATGACTTTCAATTTTAAATACAATTGCATCATTGTCACCAATATCAACAACACCAGCGTTTTCCCCAGGTCCTTGTATTACTTGTTTTCCTTTAGTTGGTAATGTTTTTAAATGAAGTCTTGATGATTTATAGGAGCAATGTTCATTCCACATTGCAGAAAAGATACCGAGCTCTGTAATATTAGGCGTTCTCTTTAATAATTCACAAATTTTAGCATACTCATCTTTTTTAAGACCATGATCTATGGCTACTTGTTCGTTTACAATCATTTTAGATTATTGATTAAATTATTAAAAAAAAGTGATCCATCTTCACCTGACAGAGAAGGATCAATCATTCTCTCAGGATGGGGCATCATCCCTAGAACATTTTTTTCTTTGTTAAAGATCCCTGCAATATTTTTAATAGAACCATTAGGATTAAACTGTTCTTCAGTTTTACCTTCTTTATTACAATAATTAATTGCTACTTGCTCATTATCTTCAATTTCCTTTAATTGATCTTTAGTACAGAAATAATTTCCTTCGTTATGTGCGATGTGAAACTCTAAAACATCAGTATCAATGTTTTTAAAGTAAGTGTTTTTTTTATCTTTAATTTTAACAAACACATTTTTACAAATAAATTCTAAGTATTTATTTCTTAACAGGACACCAGGAACCAAACCTGTTTCAACTAAAATTTGAAAGCCATTACAAATACCCATCACCATTCCTCCAGAATTTGCAAAATTAATCACTGATTTCATTATTTTAGATTTTGATGCCATGCTTCCACATCTTAAATAATCACCATATGAAAACCCACCAGGTAAAACCACTAAATCACTTTTAGGTAACTCAACATCGTCATGCCAAACCATTTTGTTTTTAAAACCAAATTTTTTTAAAGCAACATCCATGTCTCGATCACAATTAGAACCAGGAAATGTAATTACAGATGATTTCATTAATTATTGTGCATCAATAATTTTATAATTTTCAATAACAAGATTAGCTAAAAGTTTTTTGCACATTTCTTCAACTTTATCTTTAGCTTTTTTTGGATCATTTTCTTTCGTATCAATTTCAAAATACTTTCCTTGTCTTACCTCATTGATATCATTAAAGCCCATACCATCTAAAGTTTGATGAATCACTTTTCCCTGTGGATCAAGGACATCTTTTTTTAGAGTAATAATTACAGAAATTTTCATTTAGTTTTTCTTTTAACTGATGACAATTTTGTAACATTTACTGCAGAAACATTTGATTGCTCGTGAAGTATTCCAAGTCTTTTTGCAACTTCAGTATAAGCTGGAATAAGATCACCTAAATTTTTTCTAAATCGATCTTTATCTAATTTTTTATCAGTAATACTGTCCCAAAGTCTGCAGGTATCAGGGCTTATTTCATCAGCAAGAATAACCTCTTCTTTGCCATTATTTTTTAGTCTTCCAAATTCTAATTTAAAGTCAATTAACTTAATTCCAACCCCTCTAAACATACCAATCATAAAGTCATTAATTCTTAAAATCATTTTATTAACTTTTTCGATTTCTTTTTTAGTAGCCCAATCAAAAGCCAAGATATGTTCTTCAGCTATTAATGGGTCTCCTAATTTGTCATCTTTTAAGCAATACTCAATTAATGGTTCTTTTAAAACCGTACCATCTTCAATACCTAATCTTTTAGTAATTGATCCAGTTGCAACATTTCTCACGATAAATTCAATTGGGATAATTTCAACCAACTTAATTACCTGTTCTCTCATATTAAGTCTTTTAACTAAATGATTTTTAATTCCAATTTGTGATAAGTTTGAGAGAATGTGTTCTGAAATTCTATTATTCAAAACCCCTTTACCTTCAATGACAGATTTTTTTTGGTTATTAAATGCAGTTGCGTCATCCTTAAAATATTGAATAACTAAATTTTTATCATTTGTTGCGTAAATGATTTTAGCTTTACCTTCGTATAGTTTTTTGCCTTTTTTCATTATTTAAAAACTCTTCTAAAGATGAAATTCACATTTTTAAAGTGTTTTGCGTAACTAAATATAGATTTTAGTTTTTTTGGAGTAATTTTGCTCATAATTAACTTATCAGAACTAATCACATCAAATAAATTCAGGTTATCTGCAAAACATTTTTTAGCATAATTTTGAACCATTTTATAAGATTGCTCTCGGCTTAATCCAGATTTTGTTAACTCTAGCATTACTTCTTGAGAAAAAATTAATCCCTTAGTGATGTTTAAATTTTCTAACATTTTTTTAGGGTAAACAATCATATTATCTAAAATATTAGTTAATCTAACTAGCGCAAAGTCAGTTGTAATATTTGCATCAGGACCTATGTTTCTTTCAACACTTGAATGAGAAATATCTCTTTCATGCCATAAGGCAATATTTTCTAAAGCAGGTATTACGGCACTTCTAACCATTCTTGCTAGTCCAGTTAAGTTTTCACTTAATATTGGATTTTTTTTATGTGGCATTGCAGAAGAACCTTTTTGATTTTTTGAGAAATATTCTTGCAATTCATAAACTTCAGTTCTTTGTAAATGTCTAATCTCAACTGCAACTCTTTCAATAGATCCAGCAATGATACCAAGCACTGAAAAATAAAAAGCATGTCTGTCTCTTGGTATTACTTGTGTTGAGATTGGCTCAACTTTTAATCCTAGTTTTTTAGCAACATGTTTTTCAACATTTGGATTAATGTTAGCAAAGGTTCCAACAGCACCAGATATTGCACAAGTTGACACTTCATCAATTGCATACACTAATCTTTTTCTGTTTCTTTTAAATTCTTCGTAAAACGAAGCCAATTTTAAACCAAAGGTAATCGGTTCAGCATGTATACCGTGACTTCTACCCATACATGGTGTGAATTTATATTTTTTAGCCTGTTTTTTTAAAACTTTTAAAATTTGATCCAAGTCTTTTAAGATAATTTTACCTGATTGGACCATCTGGATGTTAAAACTTGTATCCAATACATCTGATGAAGTCATGCCTTGGTGTAAATATCTAGCTTTTATTCCTGCTTTTTCAGTAACAGAAGTTAGGAAAGCAATCACATCATGTTTAACTTCAGACTCTATTTTATGAATTCTGCTTACATTGATTTTTGCTTTTTTTCTTACAACTGAGGAAACTCCCTTTGGAATTTGACCAAGTTTTTCCATAGCCTCAGCCGCTGCAACTTCGACATCGAGCCAGATTTTATATTTATTTTCCTCTGACCAAATATCAGTTAATTCTTTTCGCGAGTATCTTTTAATCATTAATTATAAGTATGGGGGCTTTAAATAACCTTTAGCAGATTCTGTAAAGATTTCATAACCCTTTTCAGTAATTCCTAACGTGTGTTCAAATTGTGCAGATAAAGATTTATCTTTTGTAACAGCGGTCCATCCATCTTTTAACATTTTAACATCATATTTACCGGTGTTAATCATAGGTTCAATTGTAAAAGTCATTCCAGGTCTTAATTCCATTCCCGAGTTTTTACTTCCATAATGTAAAATGTTAGGTGGCTCATGAAAAGTTGTACTGATACCATGACCACAAAAATCTCTTACAACTGAAAAACCTTTATCTTCAACGAAAGATTGAATTTCATATCCTATGTCACCCAATCTAATTCCAGGTTTTAACATTTTAATTGCCCTCATCATAGACTCATAAGTCGTATCAATAAGATTATTTAACTTAACAGAAGTATTTCCAATAGAGAACATTCTGCTGGTATCTCCGTAATGTTCATTAACGACAGCCGTTACGTCAACATTAATTGCATCACCATCTTTTAAAACTCTATCAGAGGGAATTCCATGACACACAACATGATTTAAAGATGTACATAAAGATTTTGTAAAACCTCTATAATAAAGTGGAGCTGAGTATCCACCGTTATCTCTTATAAATTCATAACCTAATTTATCTATATAGTCAGTTGAGACACCTTCTTTAATATTATCTGTCAACATATCTAATGTTTGAGCTGCTAATTTTCCAGCAACTCTCATTTTTTCAAATTTTTCTTTGTAATCACTCATCGATAATTTTTAGTTTTTTATCTATAAAAATTTTTTTAGAAGTTATATCACATCTATAAGCTAAAAAGTTAACTCCTGCTTTTTTAGCCAATAAGTAATTATTATAATATTCAGCATCTATATCTTTTGCTATCTTAAATTTATCCATATTTTGAATTTGAACTAGAAACAATAAGTAACTTTTATAGCCTTTTTTTATGGCATCAATAAGAGTGAGGAGGTGTTTAGTGCCACGTGCTGTTACAGCATCTGGAAATTCAGCTGTATCTTTATTTCTAAAAAGAGTAACATTTTTAACTTCTACAAAGCTTTTTTGTTTATTTTTCTCTATTAAAAAATCAAATCTAGTTTCTTTATTAAAAAATACCTCTGGTTTAATTAAATCACTATTTTTAAGTTCACCAATTAGATTATTTTCTAAAGCGTGTTGAGCTATTCTATTTGCCATATGAGTGTTCACTCCCACAAGGTTTTTTCTAGTCTTTATGATCTCAAGACCATATTTAAGTTTTCTTTTAGGATCATTATTTGGAAGTAAATAGACTTCGTTTCCTTCATCAAGCAGACCTTTCATTGATCCTGTATTAGGACAATGTGCAGTAACAACTTCTTTATTTAACTGAACATCGGCAAAAAATCTTTTGTAACGTTTGATTAATTTGCCTTTTATTAAAGACTTGGTAAATTCCATTACTAAATTATACATTTAAAATGACCAAAAACACAAAAGTTAATGCTGGAATATTAATTATTGGTAATGAAATATTATCTGGCAGAACTCAAGATACTAACACTTCAACATTAGCTACTTGGCTAAATTCTATAGGAGTAAAAGTTGAAGAAGTCAGAGTCATTCCTGACATTGAGAAAACTATAATTGAAACACTTAATATGCTTAGAGCAAGTTACAATTATGTTTTTACCACAGGAGGCATTGGACCTACTCATGATGACATTACTGCTGAATCTGTTTCAAAAGCATTTGGTTTAAAATACCAAATACATAAAGAGGCTTTTAAAATATTAGAGGCTTATTATAAGCCTGGTGAATTTAATGAGGGTCGTCAAAAAATGGTTTGGATGCCAGAAAATGCTAATTTAATTCTAAATCCTACGAGTGGTGCCCCAGGATTTAATGTTGAAAATGTATTTTGTTTACCTGGTGTTCCATCCATTTTAAAATCAATGCTAGGTGGATTAACTAATAGCATAGTCGGAGGTGAACCTATTTTGAGTTTAACCATCAGTCTCAGAACTGTTGAAAGTGAAATTGCAGACTCTTTAACTAAAGTTCAAAATGATAATCAAGATGTTGAAATTGGAAGTTATCCTTTTTTTCAAGCAGGAAAGCTTGGAGTTTCAATAGTAATAAGATCTGAAAATCAAATTAAAATTGATAATTGTAATTCACAAATATTAAAATTCGTTAATGAAAAAAAAATAGAAGTAGTGGATCGATAAATGCTTTACTTTGCTTACGGCAGTAATCTTAATCATTTCCAAATGAAACGTAGATGCAAGGATAGTATTTTTTTAAAGAAAATTAATCTTAAAGATTTTAGATTAACTTTTAGAAGCAAATATAGAGCTGCAGATATAGAGACTAAAAAAAATTCAATTGTACCTGGCGGTTTGTTTGAAATCTCAAAAAGTGATGAAAAAAAATTAGATATTTATGAGGACTATCCAACTTTATATAAAAAGTTTTATTTTCACTATTATGGAAAAAAAGTGATGACTTATACCATGGTAAAAAAAACCCCTTTTAAGTTTCCAACTGAAAGATATCTAAATGTTGTAAAAAGAGGTTATAAAGATTGTGGACTTGATAAAAAATTTCTTAATCGAGGATTAAAAGCTATTTAAGTTAGATGTTTTTACACACCAAATTAGAAAATAGAAAAGAACCTATAAGAATTGCATTTATAGGATGTGGAAAATTTGTAAGCATGTTCTTAGCTCAATATAGTCATTTAGATAAAATTCAAATTGATAGCATAGTTGATTTGGATATGGATAGAGCTAAAAAAAATTGTATCAATAGTGGTCTTAATTCATCTTTAGTTAATGAAATAAATTTTACAAACTCATTAGATAATATTTTAGATAGAAATATTGAAATTTTCATAGAAGCAACTGGCAATCCAATTATCGGTACTGTTCATGCCACAAAGATTATAAAAAATAAAAAAAATATTATTTTGGTCAATGTTGAAGCTGATATAACCTGTGGTAAATATTTATCAGATCTTGCAAAAGAGAATAATGTTATTTGCTCAATGGCTTATGGAGATCAACCTTCATTAATATTAGAACAAATTGAATGGGCAAGATTAAATGGTTTTTCAGTAGTGTGTGCAGGAAAAGGCACAAAGTATCATCCAACATTTGAATATTCTACCCCGGATACAGTTTGGGGTCATTATGGATTAACTAAAGAACGAGCTGAAATAGAGTCTGGCATGAATCCTAAAATGTTTAATAGTTTTCTATGTGGAGATAAATCAGCTATTGAAATGTGCGCTGTAAGTAATGCTGCTAATTTAAAATGCCCAATAAATGGTTTAACTTTTCCATCAGTTGGCGTTTATGACATTGCAAAAAAAATGATCCCAAAATCTGTTGGTGGATTAATAGACTTTGATGGTCAAGTTGAGGTTATATCCAGTATTGATTTTGATAAAAAAGAAATACCAAATGATTTAAGATGGGGAGTTTACATTGTAATTAAAGCTCAAAATGAATATGTAAAAAATTGTTTTAAAGATTATGGAATGGTCACAGACTCATCTGGTAGTTATTCAGCTATTTGGAGACCTTATCATTATATTGGTTTAGAACTTGCTCAATCTATTTATTCAATTGCTTTAGATAATAGAGCAACCGGTTTTACAAAGAATTATAATGCTGATGTTGCAAGTTATGCAAAAAAAGATCTAAAAAAAGGTGATATGCTTGATGGCGAAGGGGGATTTTGTGCAAGAGGTCGACTTGTAACTTCTGAAAAATCAAAAAAAGAAGAAATTTTACCTTTAGGACTTACAGATAATGCTGTTTTAAAAAGAGATGTTAACAAAGATAGTATTATAAAATTAAAAGATGTTGAATTAAATCTTCCTGAAGAAGTTGTTGAAGCAAGAGAATACCAGTATAATATTATTAAATAATTATGACTTTAGTTAACGATAAAATAAAAATGATAACCTGTTCTGATTTTAGGTTGTTTTTAAAAAAGATGATTAAAGATAATATTGAAAAAGAATGGACAGAAGATTTTGTTGAAAACTTAAATTTTGTAATGGTTTCAAGAAATACAATTAAAAGAAGATATGAAGATAAGGGAATAGATATTATTAAGCTTATAAATGATGTTAGTTATTATAAACATGTAAAAAAAAGAGTTAATTCTAGAGGTAATTTAGAATTTCAGCATAAGTATTAGGTATAAAAATATTTCACTTCAAAGATAGACAAATAATGCTCCATTATTTCTGGTTAATAAAAAATATATTATAGTTTAATTTTACTGATCAAACTGGGTCTTTTTTAAATTTTAATTTTTTTATTTTAAATTTAATTTAGTAAGAAGACTGATGAAAAAAAACTCAATTAAATTTTTTTTGTTGTTATTTTTTTTAAATTCTTGTGCAGGTATGCCAAAATACACTTCAATACCTGTAAATCCTAATGATGTATGTGATATTTTTAATCAAAAAACTCACTGGTATTATCACTCCAAAAAATCTGAGGAAAAGTGGGGAACACCAGTTCATGTTCAAATGGCAATTATTCATGGTGAATCTGGATTTAATTTTATTGCACGACCTGGAAGAAAAACATTAATTAATAATAATAAGCCATACAAAAGATTATCTTCTGCATTTGGATATGCCCAGGTTTTAGATGGAACATGGAAAATGTATAAAAAAGAAACAGAAAAAAAAATTGCAATCAGAACCAGTTTTAAAGACAGTGTTGATTTTATTGGATGGTATACTGCAAAATCAAACTCAATATTAAAGATTTCAAAAAAAGATGTTTACAATCAGTACTTAGCGTACCATCAAGGGTGGGGTGGTTATAAAAAAGGTGTAAAAAAACAAGCAATTAAAGATTACGCTCAAAAAGTTTCTAAACAAGCTACAAAGTATAAAGGTCAACTAAATGGCTGCAAATCTATTTTAGAAGAAAAAGTTAAAAAAATTAAAACTAACGAGAAAAAAGATCGTAAATCTTAAGAAATAATCAAATAAAATTTACCTAATCACACTTTTTATCACTTTTAATAAATATTATTTTATTACTTTTATTAAATATTATTGATTTTTTTTTTAGTATGTAATAGTTATTATTATAAATTTATCGAGTTATAGAAATGAATTTTATAATTAAAATATTATTAATTATATCCTCATCAATATCAATATATTCCTGCGGAGGAGGAGGAGGAGGAGGAGGAGGTGGTGGAATGAGCGCCTCTACACCAATAGCAATTAATTTTACAGAAACATTGTCTGTAACTAGAGGGTTGGTCGCAACGTATAAGGATAATGGCGCAGGTAACAATCCTGATACACATGCTGAGGAAATTGGATTTGAAAGCGAACATATTTTTGGTGGATTTAATTGGAGTCAAAATGCTGATACAGATGAATTTAGTGTGGTGTCAGATACTTTGTATTCTGACATAGATTTAAATGCCACTTTAACATCATCTCATATTGTTAGTGGACCAACTACTACTTCAGATACGCATACGATGGGAAGTACAAATTATGTATATGGATACTACGACTCTTCAATTTCTCAAAATGTTAGAGTTCAAGTTATGATTCCAACTAATTATCCAAATCAAACATGGGTATATTGGGACAATACCAATTCAAATGGATCGAGTTATAATTTTGCAGTTGTTGGTAAACCATTAGCTTATGCATCAATACCAAGCAGTGGTACAGCAACTTATACTGGTGGTATGGAAGGATATTTTTCTAACACATCAAGTAAGTATAATGAGTATAACGGAACTCTTACTGGGCAATCAAGTTTTTCAGTCAATTGGTCAGCAGAAACTATATCTGGATCATTTACAAATATAACTGAAACAGTGGGTAGTTCCACTTATAGTTTTAATCCTTTAACAATGCCATCTACATCTATAGTCAGTGGAAGTGGAGGCATTGCTAGTTTTGAAGGCGATCTTCAAGGCACAGGATTTACATATAATTTATATAATGCAATTCATGGTGCTTTTTTTGGATCAAATGCGGAGTCAATTGGTGGCACATGGGAAATCCAGAATAATGGAGCGACAGGTTCTGGAGCAGGTTACTTTGCAGCTAAAAAAAATTAATAAAACATTTTTTTTCATTGTTAAATTTATTCTAATATTTTTTATTTGTAATTTCTTTTTTGTATCAAATCTATTTTCAAAAGAAATTAGAATTACTGCAAATAAAAATAACATTGAAGAGTTGTTAAAATTAGATCCAAATAATATTGATTTTTTATTCATATATGCAAAAAAAAAAGAAGAATTAAATGAATATAAATTATCAGAACATATTTATAAAAAAATAATTGCGCTCAAACCTAATGAGCTTAGGTATTATTTAGATTTAGCTAAAATTCAGTTTTTAAGATTTGATTATGTTAATTCAGAAAAAAACTTTTTATATGTTTATAATAAAGAAAATGTTCCATCTAATGTAAAATTTAATATTAGAAATTATTTAAAAATGATAAATGAAAAAAAATCAGGTAAAGTAAATTATATAGTAAAATTAAGTCATAATGATAATATTAATAACGGAACTTATGCTGACACCATTAAATTATTTGGTGTACCATTCAAGATAGATGAAAATGCTAAGGCAAAGAGCAGTTATGAATTATTCACAAATATTGATGGCTCAATTGGCAAGAATGTATATGGGCAAAAAATTAATACAGGATTTGATATTTCTTATTCAGATTTTCAAAACAAGAACTATGACAGACTTAAATATGGTATTAATATTGGGCCAGAGTTTGTATTTAAAAATAATAAAATTAATTTAGATTATAGTTTTTCACAAGAAAAAATTGGATTTAGTAAAATTTTGAATACTAATCAATTAATGCTTAAAGGCTTTCAAAA
>Ga0233438_10005241_pt1 | contig 10988 bp, 6 predicted proteins | sample SI_123_September_FD_182720 | JGI IMG/M metagenome (GOLD analysis project Ga0233438, IMG submission 182720) | Seawater microbial communities from Saanich Inlet, British Columbia, Canada - SI_123_September2016_10_MG | ecosystem: Environmental > Aquatic > Marine > Inlet | place: Canada: British...
CAATAAACAATAAGTTAATATTTTGATATAGACTTTCCCAAACATCTCTAAACGCAAAGCTCATACCTAGTATTAGTCTGTTGCGTTCACCTCTTGACAAGTTATCAAAGTCTAAATCTTGTCCTAGTTGTGTGATTTCGACATTCAAATCGTTTTGAAACACAACCTGATGCGGTAATCCTAGTTTGTTAAGATAGTACGTTAGTCTATTGTTTAGATACATTAGATTTTGATCTATGATCTTCTTACGAATAAACGAATCCTTGTTTGTTAAGAGTTTTAACAAGAACTCTTGGTGTTCTTTATAAGTTGTTAAGTCATTTACTGGATTCCAGTCCACTTCTTGTAATCCCGTTTCTGATAAATCGTCAATTTGAGCTTGATACGGGTCTATTTCTGTTCGTTTGCTGTCGAATGCCTGCTTTAAACTGTCAACATTGTTACGATGCTCGTAGGCTTCTTTAGCAGTTTCGTAAAACGTTGCAGGTTTGCCGTCAATATCACCAATTGTACCAAGTGCCTCTTCTACTTCTGACAGCTTTTCTGCTATTTCCAGTTTGTAAGTGTCAGCATCTTTCAGTTCTTTGGTCTTTTTATCAAGTATTTCCTGTTTTTTATCTGCATGTAGTTTTTGTCCGCAAGCGTAACAGGATGCATCTTCCAGTTCTGTAATATCTTGTTCTACTTTTTTAACTAACTTGTCTGCACGTTCTAGTGCAACTTCTAGTGTGCTTTTTTCTTTGTTGAGAGCAGTAATTGCATTGTTATTTTCAGTCCACAACGACAATTTTTCGTGCGAGTCAAGTTCGTCGTCGATATTAAGTAGTTCTAATTCATCAATGCCGCGTTGTAGTTTTAGTATATCGTCTCTAACTTTGCTTTGCCAAGCACTTTGTCTAGTCTTAAGACTATTAATGCTTTCGTTAATTTTTTCATTTGCTGTTTGAATAGCATTAATCTTTAGTGTTTCTTCTGTAACCTGTTCTTTAGTTTGACGAATTTGCTCTTTAAGATCTTCTGCCTTTTCAGAAAGTATAGTTATGCCCAGCAGTTGCTCGATTATAGCCCGCTGATCGTTTGTTCGCATGCTTAAGAACGGTTCTGTGTAAGTGTTAAGTGCTACAACATGCTTAAACATATCGTGGCTCATGCCTAATAGATCGTTTATATACGATTGTGTCTTACGACTGTCGCCTTGACTTTCGTCGACCATCTCTTGTTCTTGCTCGTCGACATAAAATTTTAGTACATTAGGCGAACGGCCACGTTCTATACGATAATCAATACCATTCTTTTCAAAATGCAGTGTTACTAGCATGCCTTTTGAGTTTGTTTTATTAATTAGATTGTTTCGCTTGATGTTTGTAAGTGCTTGTCCATATAATGCGTAGGAAAGTGCGTTAATAATAGTAGTTTTTCCTGTACCATTGCGACTCCCGCTGTCATCACCGCCCTGATCTAGATTTTCACCTAGCACAAGAGTAAGTTGTTGTTGATTAAAGTCAATAGCTTGGGAAACATTGCCCACGCTCATGAAGTTTTTAACAGTTAAATCCTTAATGCGAATCATAATTCGTTATAAATTTCCAATAGTGTCTGTTTGTTAAAATTTTCACTGTCGATTGCAGTAATCTCTTTTGTAACAATTTCGTCTACGCTTTTAAACTCTGCAATATCTAGTTCAGTTGATATTTCTTCCAGTTGTTTTTGTGAAATGAGTGTAATTTCTCGGCAATTATACTGGTTAATAAAGGTTTCTTTGATAAATTGCGCTTCTTCATATGAAATAGGCAAGTCCAGTGTTACTCGCAAGTACATTTTAGGCTTGATTATCTCATCTGTTTTGTCTAGCAGATTAGAAAGTTTTACAGTTCTATACTTGGGACAGTTATCCCAGTTGAGGTATACTGGCTCTGCGGCATTCTCCTTATCGAGGATCATCATGCCACGTTCGTCGTCACCCGCATCAGAGTAGTTGTGCGGAAATGCGTTGCCGATATAGTGAATTTTTCCCTGTACCTGACGCTTATGAAAATGACCTGAAAACACATACTCTTGATTTTCAAAGTGCTCTGCTCGCAAATCGCCGTGCTCTGGCATACGTACCATTGCGTTCATATAAAAGTGTGGTAGCTCAAAGTGTCCAAACATATACTTGGCGTTGATTTTTTGTACTTTCTTCCATTCGTCGCCAACAAGCCATGGCACTAAACACACATCGTCTTGTTCTATAATATCATTTACTACAGTTATACCCGGGACATGCTTGCCAAACTCAACAGAATGTATATCACGTTTGTCTTTATAGTATAAATCGTGATTACCAGGAAAGTAAAAGAATTGATCAAATGCATTACCTAGTTTTTCTAGACTACGCAGGGTAGCATCCATAGTTGTGATGTTGAGACTGTTACGATTATGATGCCAATCACCACAAAAAATACCAGTTTCACAACCGTGTGCATGTGCTTGTTCTATAAACCAGTCTACAAATTCTTCACAGTCCTGGTTGTGTATCTTTGAATTGCTTTTTAACCCAAAATGTATGTCAGTAAATACTGCTGCCTTCTTAAACACTGCGTATAAATCTCCTATTTTATACTATGTTACAGTCAAAAGCAAAGAATGTCAACTGTTTCTTTGATTTCTTTTGAGTTCTGCTTCCCATTGTCCGGCATTCTGTCTAGTATAGCTAGGGTTCATATCATTCATTTCTAATATGTCGTCGCGAATGTTCTGATTGCGTTTTTCTATGTTGATTACACGAACAAACGAGTTAGTAACTGCTGCGGTGTAATATGCAAAAGGATTGTTCGACTTGGATTCGTCAAACTGTAGGCCTATTTGTGCAAGTTGTAGTATGGCCTGACCTTGCATTTCGTCATTGTAAGTGTAACCGCGAACATTACCTCTTGTACCATATCGTTCACATAGTTTCATCCACATAAGAGCAAGTTTTTCTGTAGCCTTTCCGTGATCTTTAGAAAAATAACCAGCATCCATATCTCCGATCCAATGACTTCTACCTACTAGTATTAGTTCGTCACCATCCTCATTGAATTTAAAATGTTGAAAAGGCGGGAAGTTTAATTTTGTTTTAGTATCTGCAATTGTCTTTGGATTCTTTTTACGACCTGGCTCTTCAGGAATATGATCAAATGTCATTATACGAAAGATTAATTCTTCTTTTTTCATTTTTTTATAGTCGACTTCGCACTCTGCTTGCTTTACTTTTTCACCAGCAAGTTTACGTGCATCAAACTCGGCTAATGTCAGACGTTTTGCCTTATTACGTTTTGCTTCAGCAATAGTTCGTATGTTTATCTTGTCTAAGCCTGTAAGAATTATATCATATTGATGATAATCTGCTTGCGTGTAGCTAGAAAAGTTATTTTTTGATTTGTGTATCTCTGCTAGTAAGTCTTTGTTGTTTAAATAGTTTTTCTTTTTCATAATACCTCTCTTAATGTTCTATTATAATATACGTATTTAATTTTGTCAACTAAATAATGTTGGAGGACTTTTTTATGTCGTTTATTGATGACTTTTACAGCTTTGTAAGAACAAATACAATGCCTGATGGCGCAGTGCCAACATTTAAAACGCAAACTGCTGCAAATGTAGTATCAGCTGATGAGAACGATTGGCGAGTACGATTAACTGTTCCTGAACCGTTCTCATCAAGTCCAGTTCTTGCACCACTTACATTTACCGGTGGGTCGTTAGTATTTCCCTTTACTCCGTCTGTTATAATGACGCACACGGCTAATTACGACACTCTCTCGCCTGTGCATAATAATTATCCGTTTCCAGTTTACGAGAATAGCCAAATTGAAGATATAAACATTATTGGAGATTTTTATGTAGAAAATTCAGCAGATGCAGAATATTGGATCGCTGCTATACACTTTTTACGTAGTATGACTAAAATGTTTTACGGCGACACTAGTAATCAAGGAGCTCCGCCGCCTATAACTAGACTTAACGGGTACGGAGACTACGTGTTTAAAGATATGCCAGTGTTATTAACAAATTTCACTGTCAACCTTGATCCTGAAGTGAATTATATTAAAGCCGAAATTCCCGGAGCGGAAGGTACAACTTGGGCGCCCAGTCATTCAACTGTTACTGTAAATTTAAAGCCAGTCTACAGCAGAAACTCAGTAAGATCGTTTTCATTAGACGAGTTTGTTAATGGTAACTATATTCTAGATAGCGAAGGTAGAGGATTTATCTAATGGCAACAAATTATCCTAACACAAGTCCTTGGGCTAACACAAAGTCTAAATCTAATTATCTAAATTACTTTGAAATTCGTTCTGTACCAGCATCCGACGATGATATTTTGTACGAAGTTGAATCTAGATTTACACATCGGCCTGATTTGTTATCGTATGAATTATATAAAACTACAAAACTTTGGTGGGTATTTGCACAAAGAAACATGGAAGTTATTAAAGATCCGGTATTCGATTTAGTCCCAGGAATACAAATTTATTTGCCTCAAGGACCTTCTTTGTATAGATTACTAGGAGTATAAATTGTCACTCAACAAACAAAAAAAACTTGCAGATGATAGAAGACGGAACAGATAATGGAAGATGCAGAACCAGGCCCCCTAAAAAACCCCAAAGCTGCACCAGGAACATTAATTCCAGGAACGACAGCACCTCCCTGGCCAAACGAATTAGAACCGTTTGCTTCGTTTAATTGTATTTTTACACTTAGTATTTTAACTCCGGAAGAAGTTAATAATAACACATTTAGACAAGATGGTCCTAAATATAATATTTTGAGAAGTGGTGGCGGCGTTGAAAAACAACAAACACTAGTAGAAAAAGAGTTTGGAATTAATACTGAATTTTTTATCGATGATGTTGAAATAGAGTCAATTATTTCTGCTTCGGGTGTTATAGGAAATACAAATGCAGCCTCTATTAGTTTCTCAGTACTAGAACCTAATAGTATGGGTCTATTTGCTGAAACAATTAGAGTAACTTCTGCCCTAGCAGGTTATAGCAGTCATTTAGGAATTCCATTTCTTTTAACAATCGAATTTCCAGGATGGGATAAAAATAACAATGCTGGAGTCGCATCATACTCCAGACGAATGATCCCCCTCAACATCGCTAATATGGAATTTGATGTTACTGCTGCTGGAAGCAAATACTCAGTGACAGCAGTTCCTTGGAACGACATAACTTTAGGTGACGACAAACAAAAGTTACTTGTAGATACAGTTATAAAAGGAAGAACAGTAAGCGAACTATTGCAAACAGGATTAGAAAGTTTAGCAAGCCAGCTTAATACACGAGAAATCGCTAAAGAAGAAACAAAGCAAGTTGCTCTAGGAGATCAATATATAATTATGTTTCCTACACGAGAAGCGACTGCAGATAACGTAGGACCGCCACCTGAAGTCACCGACCCTGGAGCAACTGCTAGTAGGGCAACCGGACAGCAAGATGACCTAGTGCTGTATAGAAGTACGACAAATGCAGATGGTGTGATACCTAGCGGCTTTGACGCATTTAAAGCTACTGTTACAGGAAAGATAAATGCTAGAACTAAGATCGGTGAAGCTATTAGAGGGTACGCTGAAAATCCAGATAAGATGAACACTATTGGAAAGTATAAAATTATTGAAGACTGGGTTGCAGGCGGCAGCCACCCTATGGGAAAAGAAGGTTTTGCTTTAGAAAACGGTGTTTATAAAAGAGGCAGTGTTGAGCTACAATTAAGTGACGATTTACGAACATTTACTTTTAAACAAGGTTCTAGAATACAAGATGTTATTGAAGAAGTAATTTTAGCTAGCGGGTATGCAAAGGAGTTAGATCAACAACTTAAAGAACCGCCCGATGACGGATTTATAGATTATTTTAAAATTGAAACGCAAACATTTATAATCGAGAACAACGAAAACATTAAGTACACAGGAAAATATCCTAAAGTGCATGTTTTCAGGGTTGTGCCCTACAAAGCACACATAAACATCTTTAAAGCCCCTACTAGCGCAACGCCCGGCATTAGAGAATTAAAATCACAATGTGCTAAAGAATATAATTACATCTATACTGGTAAAAACGTAGATGTACTAAATTTTGATATTAGTTTTAACGGATTTTATCAAATGAATCTTCCAGCTACAAACGGATCTAATACATACCGAAAAGGCGGAGCAGATTCAGTAATACAGCCAGCAGCTCCAGAAATTCCAACAAAAAATCCGGCAACGTCGGACTCCGTGCCAGACGAAGGAGCAATACCAGTTGGCGAAGAAACAAATCCCGGTACTGGCAACGCCGGCGGCAGTTCTTCTGAAAGCATAGAAACGTCAGTTGCAAGATTTTTTAATAAAACATTGTTAAACACTGAAGCATTTTTAGCTAAGATTGATTTAGAAATAATGGGAGATCCGTATTATATTTCAGATTCTGGAATAGGAAATTATAGTGCTGGAGACACTTCGTATGCTAATATGAATCGAGACGGAGGAATGAATCATCAAAACGGACAAGTTCATATTAACGTAATATTTAGAACACCAGTAGATTATAATCCAGCAGGAGTAATGCTTTTTCCTGATTCTACTAAATTAGTATATGCATTCAGCGGAGTATACCAAGTAGCAAAAGTTGTAAGTAATTTTAATAAAAATAAGTTTACGCAAACTCTAGAATGTATTAGAGTTATGGGTCAAACAGCTGACGAACCGCAGACTTTACTCAAAACAGGAGATGAAACTAATGCTATTGTTAAACCGCCAGGCGGCGTATTTGACAAAGATAGAAATATCATTGGATTAGACCAAAATTCACTAGATAAACTTTTAAATTCACTTCCAGGAGGAAAATTGTCCGCACTTGAAGCAGCTGCAAAAAGTAAAATACGAGAATTATTAGGCGGGCTTGATCCGTTAACAGCTACTATCAATCAGTTAGCTGACGCACTAGGAATAAGCCCTTCGTTAATAACTCAAGAAATATTTGATCTGTTACAAGACGGAATACCTGTAGATGACATACCAGGATTCCCAGAAATACCTAGTTTTGGTGGGTCAGAGTTGCCTCCGCCGTTCACGTCAATAGCAGAGATTGCAGCATTTTTAGGAATACCAGAAAGCGCAGTAACCCCAGAGGTTATAGCAGGACTAGCATCGCAACAAGGAGCAGCCGGTTTCGGTTTTGGATAACAAATAATGGCAAATATTACTAGAAGTGCAACAGAATATTTTCAAGGTCTCCCCGGACCTTACGAAGCTATAGTAGTAGGACATCTTGATCCTGCATTTATGGGCACTCTCAAAGTCGAAATACTTAAAAAAACAAGTTCAGGAAATGATCCAGAAAGATCTGGACAACTGTTAGAGGCACGATATCTATCACCGTTTTATGGTGTAACACCCCAAGCAGCTACTACTGGTAATTCAGGTTACGAAAACTCACAAAAAAGTTATGGCTTTTGGGCAGTCCCTCCAGACGTAGGAACTCGTGTGATTGTAATGCTTATAGAAGGTAATATAAGTCAGGCATTTTGGATAGGTTGCGTACAAGACGAGTACATGAATTTTATGACCCCGGGGTATGCTGCTACTACGCAGGTAGAAAATATTAATCCTGACAATGCTTCTGACAAAATAGGAAAAAAAGTTCCTACAGGCGAGTATAATAAACGCAGAGAAGAAGGTACTAGTAAATCGCCTACTAAGTTTGCTAAGCCTCCCCACAGTGACATAATAAATCATCTAAATGAACAAGGATTAATTGATGATGATATAAGAGGAACAACCAGCAGTTCTGCAAGACGTGAAGTACCTAGTTCAGTGTTTGGAATTAGTACTCCAGGACCACTGGACAAGCGAACTAATGCGCCAAAGGAGCCTATAGGACCGGTCGGAGCAAAGGCAAATCAGTTTATTAATCGCTTAGGTGGCACTAGTTTTGTAATGGATGACGGCGACGATAAAATTATACGCAAAGGTCCTGCTAGTTCAACACCTCCAGAATACGAAAATATAGAGGCATTGCCAGCGGATGCTACGCTTAACGGAGATGTAACTTTACCTGCTAATGAATTAATGAGAATTCGCACTAGAACGGGTCATCAAATACTACTGCACAATACAGAAGATTTAATTTACATTGGCAACGCAAGGGGCACAAGTTGGATAGAAATGACATCCAACGGAAAAATTGACATCTATGCACAGGATAGTGTAAGTGTCCATAGTTCAGCTGATGTAAATTTTACTGCTGATAGAGATATTAATTTTACTGCTGGCGAAAATGTTAATTTTGTAGTAGGCAAAGATTTTAAAACAACTGCTGGAGATGGTATACACAATACAGCTGGTTTAAATATTAACAACACAGCTGGACAATCTATTAGTGAAATAGCAGGCACACATATTTCAAACTATGCACAAATGGATGCAAGCTATCAAAGTATAGGAAACACTGTAATCGGTGTTGGCAAAGATTTAGATCTTTCCGCTGGAAACAATGCACTTATAGAAGCAGGTAATGGTTCCCATATAAAATCAGGCTGCCATAGTAAAATGGAAGTTATATCCGGCAATTTTGAGATGAAGGCTGCAGATTTAAGCATAAACACTTGGAACGTCTCCTGGCAAGCAGACACAGTTAGCTGGGATGCCGACAAATTTATACTGTATACAACAGACCAAATAAGTTTTGACTCTGAAAATACGTATTTTAATTCTAGAAACGACACAGAAATCACGACCAGTAACGACTTTTATCAAATAGTTGACGGAAGATACGGTGTGCGAGTAGATGAAGAAATTAAATTCCAAAGTAAGGCTAGTATAAAACTAAGAGCAAACAGCGACATATTAACTTGGTCCCGTGGCGACACTAACATGCTAGTACAAGGCGACTGGAATGTAGATTGTAATAGCGTAGCATCTCTAACAACAGAAGGTACATTTAACATATCATCAACTAATAATTCAAATGCCACCACCCCGGGCGGCATCGCCGTGGTCAGCGCCGCAGGAATTGAAATGAAAACCATCGGCGGCGAAAATTTCGGCGGCGACTTCGTTGTTGATAGTAGTTGGAAAGTTAAAATTAAGACAGCCGACACATTTGGCATAGATTCAGGTAATCAAATTCAGCATAAAGCTGCAAACGAAATACAACTGAAAGGATCTAAAACAGAGCTACAGCCAAGTGCCGATTTACCGGCTGTAGGAGTAGGAAATATTGGTGCAAATGCTCCTGATTATGTAACTGATGATGATCTCTATATTATTGCTAATCCATTTATTTCTTATGTAAAATGGTACAAGCACGATCACGCAAAGATATCTAAAGTAAACACTGCACGTAGCGATTTTGATCTTCCGCCTATTTTTGCTATTCCCCCTACTCCTGCAATATATGCAGACAGAGTTGCAAGAATACCAATGCATGAACCCTGGTATCAGCACGAAAATCTAGATCCTTTAGAATTTACACCAGATAAAACTCGTGCAGGTTCTGAATTAAAAGACATTTATATACCACAGATGCCTGATACGTTTGCAACTACGCCATCTACACAGGACACGTTATCTAAAAGTATTATATTTGATCCAAAGTCCGCGATAGAGGCGATAGAGGCAGATTTGAAAAAACAGATCGAGGCCAAAGAAGTCGTGGTTGACTTCTTTCAGAAAGATAAGTGGCGAAATGTTTGCCGGAGAATGGGGGGATTCTCCGAGGCTTTTGCAGATGGAGTTCAGGCAGTAATTGTTAGCCAATACGGCGCCTGGGATTACAACAGAACAGAAACTAAACCCAACTACGAAAGTGATGAGGAAAACATAATTGTGTGTAGAAAACGTTACTTTAATCTTAGAGACAAGACTGATCAACAAATACTTGAAATTCTCGAAGTAGACAAAGATGAAGATTTTTTTGAAAATGTGTATGGTAATACAACTGCATATGGCAGAGCATTAGGCAATTATCAAACGTATAATGATGGCTACCTCTTCAGAGGACATGGCCCGTATCTTGGTATAATTGGCAGAGCAGCACAACAAAAAGTATTGAAATGGGCTGAAATAAAAAGTGGCGTACCGTTCCCAGGCAACAATAAACTAGATCCGGACTTCTCTTTCTTTAACCTCGTCCCCTACGGCCACAATCTAGTGCTGGCTGGTTGGCTTCACAATCACTACAAAGATCATGGTAGGAATATGCTAGGAAATATTAGAATAACACTATTTGGCACTGAGAACTATGATCTATATCACCAAAGAGATAAGTACCTATACAAAGTGGTTATAGACAATCAGCGCGGTGTCAGGGAGACTAAATAATGCCTGCAAGTGTTTTACCAATAAGAGTCCCTAACCTAAGAGGCACGAGAGATCTTTCGTATTCCCTTGAAACAACAGGTCCAAGTTACGCCAAAATACTAGACGACCTTGACGATCGTTTGCGTGTAAACTTTGCAAACCTAGAAGGAGATTTTCCTAAACCTAGTTCTATTGCGCCAGACAAGGGAGTTATACAATATTTCTATCATGATGATGCCCAGTCAAATTTTCGTGACCAACGCATAGATAAATTTAGAGGACCTTACAAAAATAGACCAGAGGCTATGCCGCTCAAGGACTTACTCTTTAGGAAACTAGGGGCCAAAGGAGACTTTAAACTTACGGCGCCAGCAAATAACTCCTGGTCAGTAACTCTTGAGCTCGACGATCGCGAGAGATATATGCAAAACCTACCGGAAGAAGGACGTTTTACAATTTCACAGCCCGAAAGACCCGGATGGGACACCACTGAATTTGGCGATGGCTGGGCCGATCAATATCGACTTTTTGGATCTCCGCTCGAAGTAAAGGGCAAATTACCACTACGGCTTGAATTCACTACAAATGCATTACGGATGCTTGATTCTCTTGAGCGTGACGATGACGGAGAGATAGTCCGCGGGCAACAATTGAAGACGATATATGTACCTCCAGG